>Ga0007854_10000335_pt1 | contig 31673 bp, 27 predicted proteins | sample CryBogCBH12Aug08_FD_60382 | JGI IMG/M metagenome (GOLD analysis project Ga0007854, IMG submission 60382) | Freshwater microbial communities from Crystal Bog, Wisconsin, USA - CBH12Aug08 | ecosystem: Environmental > Aquatic > Freshwater > Lake | place: Crystal Bog, Wisconsin, USA | collected... | reverse complement strand
CATAGGAACTGTCTAGTCAATCTTCCAGTGTGCTGTCACACCTTGTGGTGAAACAGACCAATTCACTCCATGCTTATTGTTCCTGTGCGATTCCCACATAAAGTCACCAATCGCATAGCCTATCAACGATCCTGCCACGGTGTCAGAAAACCAGTGATTGCGTCCGGTAACGCGCCCAACGTTGGTCAAAGCAGCGACACCGTAAAGCCACGGTGCATCCCTGTCTTTCGCATAGGGAGTTATAGCAGCCCACATCACGGTAGTATGCATGGAAGGCCAGGAGGTGTTTCCATTATTCGCACTCACCGGGGTAAAGCTCGCGGCACCCTGTTCAGCACTGGGCCGCGCCCTACCCACCACATACTTTAACCCCAGCGCAGACAACGCCCCCACTGAACCAGCTGCCAGAGAGCTGTAACTGGTCACGCCCAGCCTGCTATCTGTATCATTCGCCAAATAGGCTATACCTGCATACCCCATTGCCAGAATAGGCAAATCGCTACCGAGTGTTGCCACCTTTTTCACACCGCTATTATTCACATGTTTGGCGACTCGATTATCCAAAGGCTTATCGACGACTGCAGAGGCAAGGCTGATCCCACCGATTACCGCCATGGATTGCCAGAAATCCCACGTAGTCGCAGCACGACCAAAATGAACCAAATCATTTTCAGCTTCATTGAACACAGAATAATGGGAGGTTTCTACAAAGGTATCCGGCACATCTCCAAACTGTGTTTTTCTCTCCTCGTTATAGGGGTTCCATTTCAGCAGATTTCCACTTTGCTTGTTGGTCAGATCTTTCAGGGTCACTTCGCGATTCAGTATCGCACCCCCATCCCGATTTAGCGGGTGATAACTAAATGTCCCTACACTATCGCTTGAACGGATCAAGAATGCATCGAAAGGAATTTTGACGTAAATACCTTTATCGAAACTACCTTCACCAAACTGAGCTGCCGACACATTGGTTTTGGTGGCAAAGGCACCCATCTTCACACCATTTTCAAATACCCGTGACAAATCGAGCGTCGCCCCTATATCTCCGGCCAAATAGCGGCCTACTCGAACGGTTGCATTGATGTCGTTGATTCCTTCCCAGTAAAGACTGGCATGGCCTGTCATAATTTTATATTGCGGGTTTAACCAGGAAAAGTCCTGCTTGAAATCTCGTTGCTTCACTTCATTGATATCCACTCCAAACGCCACTGTGCTCTGCCATGGCCGATACAGCCATTCCGCCCCGACTCCGCCATACATCATTTCCAGCATGCCACCGTAAACGCTGTAAAAATTCTCATTATCCAGTTTGCCCACATGAGTCATCTGGAATACCGGCATGGTCACACCGGGTGTACTGACATATTGCTCAATATAGGTTCGCACTCTGGGGAGAGAGTCATAAGCCGGAAGATATTGAAACTTGCTGTAATTGTTTATTACTTTATGGGCCAGAGACCCCGTCAGCCAGGTATCCGGCTGCACATACCAATTGGCCTTGGTCGCTATCCCCACATCATACAAAAAACCTTCAGGTCCACCGAGTCCCTGATCATAAGTCAGCCCTGTGTGATAATAAAACGTTTGCGGTGGCTTATCGACTAAAGTACTCGAAACGGGATATACAAAACCCTTTGATTCCGGTTGTTCAAAAACCGCACTTTGCCTATGTTGCAGGGCAATGTATCCCGTCTTGGAATCGACCCAGGCTTGCCGGTCAATCAGGTATTCGTGCAACCCCAGATTGTATTCCGCAGACTGAATTCGAAACACTGTCACCCCGTGGCCGGGCGCATAACGATGCAATACCGAAGCAATACGATCTATATAAGAATTCCAGTAAACGGCATCCGCACGTTCGAAACGGACCACCACTTCACTTCCGGCACGTTTAATTTGCAGCACCCGCCAGGAAGTTTTTTCTTCCAGAGTATTGGCAACGCTATTCCAGTCCGGCTCTTCCGTCGGATAAACGGTACTGACTTTTTCCGGCTGGGGATCATTAATTTTAGGAGTGGTCAGTTTGCTCAAATCACCATGAAAACTCACTCCCATATTGGGTGTAGTTCCCCTTTCCCACCCAAGCGAAAGATCAACAGCAGGTGCCCAACGATAAACCAGACCGGCATTGATTGGTGAAGTTTGTTTCAGGTTATCACCAAACGGTTCGTGCTGATAGTTATTGCCGTCCAGTTCAAGCTTGAGTATCAAGGGCTCCCATGGCGTTTGATATTGAACACCACCAAACAACGATGTCCGCCCCGTGAACATGGTTGAGATATTAAATTGCCCACTGGTTGGCGTCTGACTGCCCTTTTGGCGAGTACTGAATCTGGAGCCAAAAATAGACAGTGGATTGGGCAAGTTTCCGCGTGCGCCCGTATACCCCCAGCCCAGCCCCATCGACCAGTCAAAATTCCCAGTCCGCTTATTGGCTACCACATATTCACCTGACATTAATCCGGTTCCTAATAAGTCATTTGCACCCATAGCCAACTGGGGCAACAAGACGTTCTCATTTAACAGCTTGAATTTAACATCCAAAGATTTATCTTTATAGGACTGGGTATTGGTAGCCCCATAGGGATGGTTTGAAAAAGCAGAGTAGCCAAAAGCCACCTCAAACCAATCAAATGGTTGCAGTTCTGCATTTATGTCGGTGTACGGGGTCGTATGGTTAAAATTAAGCGAGGCATCTCCGGCGTTGCCCATACGTGCAGTTGGTGTTTGCAATAAATTACCATTTAAAAGCTGACTTCTAGGCCGAACCGGTACGCCGGTAAAGAGTTCATTCTTTATCGCAGGTTGAGGAAGAATGTTTGTTGGTTCTTTATCTGCCGCCACGCCTTGCGTAGCCAGCAAACGCGCCAATTGTTCCAGAATATTATTTGGCCAGGGAATGGTCGAGTCGTCAGTTACAATCCATGCTCCCGGTGCAGGGGGATCTTGATCAACTTCATTCCAGCTCGCCACGCCACGCCGCTGAACGATGCCATCAGGCTGAATAATCCAGGCAATCTGAGTGGAGTGTTTCAATTGACAAGCACGCACATAATCCATCGCGTACAAATTGACTGAATGGATCACCTGACAAATGTGACCATCTGCCCCCACCACCGAAACCGAGACGGGTCGAGCGGGAATTAAAATTTTTTGCCCCTTTTGTAACATAGGATCGTGAAGCGGATTGACTTCAAGCCACCGCGGATCGGTTCTCTCAAGCACCACTCTTCCTGTGACAGGCAACGATTCAACAAAATGAACAAGTGACATTGCATCCGTGCGAGAGACACCCGGCGCATTATTGCCGTCCTTGATGTGTTCCAGAAGTTGCGTCTTCATCCGTTGCTGTTCCTGTACTTTTTCAGGGACCATCCAGACCAGACCCTGCAAATAGGGTACAGACTGTTTGCCAGTTGGCGCTTGATCAACCGGTTTCTGCTGCATTCCCGGATTTGTGTTTAGCCATTGGCTTAAATGAATGGGTGATTCGATGAGTGTTGCAGAATCAGCCTTTGCATCCTGTGAATATCCTAATGTCAAAAACACGGAGCTGAACAACCAGACAACAACAAGCATTGATGTTTCCAGGATAGATGACAGTTTTACCCCCTCCCTGCCCTCCCCCGACGTCCGAAAAGCTTTTGGCCGGGCACCCGGGAGAGGGTTCTGTTCGGCTTCGCTCCCCTCGCTTCGCTCTCCCCATCGGGGAAGGGCTAGGGAGGGGGCTTGGGGCAACAGCCTGGAGCATTTTAGAAAACTCAACAACTTGATTCCCGCCAGCTTGGGCCTTTTAAATTTAGTGGATAATAAAAATTCAGGGCTCAATGTCCACTCTCTTTCTTCGGTGTCCATCGTTGCCAGGAAAAACAGAACTCTTTTGAAAGGCACTGCTCTGCATAAATAACCTGAGGCAGGGCAGCCATGCTCACTGCATACCGAGCAGCAGGCAAAGCATCCAGTTCTTCAGCAAATTCTTCAAACCAAGTCAGAGATGAGGGTTGGATCAATTGAAGTTGACTATCTTTAGGCTCCGGGATAGGGTGAATATGCATTTTTTCTTTGATGCCGTATTGATAACCCGGACTTGTGTCCCGATCGCGCTCAAAAACAGACTGAGAACCAATCTGCTCCCAACGGGGTAATTGTTTGAAAGACACCGACAGCCAATCCGTGCCCATATTCATCGTGGCGCCGATCAGACGGCCATCGCGCAAGCGAATGACTTCACCGAGAGCGCTGTACCACACTTCAACTGCCCCATCCTGATCTTTATCCACATAGCCCAAAACCATGAACACAGCACGTTTGCCAACCTGTACACGCAGGTAACTAAAGTTGGGATTTAAATTAGAACTTGAATGAGTGGTGTTCTCACCCCGATTGAGATGAAAGGCATCAATAAATACCTGAGATGCAGGATCAACAGAACACCCTGAGAGAAAACCAATCAGAACAAAAATTATAAATTGGGGAAAACGCATCCAAGTGATCCTGTGCATGATTAAAAGCGCCAAGGGCACGCCAAGTATTATTGGGCACAGCCAGTACAAATTATATCCGTTATATAGCGTAACCGTAGCCGAGTTAACTTTCTGTGTTGCAAAAAGTGGCTCAACGAGAAATCGGCACGCTCTGGAAATGTTTTTATCCACACTAGGAATTTTACCATTTGACGAATCTACAATTTGGCATTATGGCGAACTTCGTACCCACCTTGAAAGACGCGGTCAGCCTATCGGTACACTAGATACAATGATCGCAACTCACGTACTGGCAACCCATACTATATTGGTTACAAATAACACTCGTGAGTTTGAACGCGTATCTGGTCTGCGGCTGGAAAACTGGACGGAATAAGTAGGTATGGGCAGAGGAAGCCCTTCACAGGCTACGCGCCTGTGACCAAGGTCGCATGAAAACACTGTCAGCAGCAGAAGTCTTTGGCGACTTGTAATTCGGGTTCGTCTACCCCCCCTTTATTTCCTTTATTGCGAGATGCTTCACAAATCAAGCAATGCCTTCAGATCCTTAAGCATCAGAAACAAATGAAAGGAATCCGTAGGGCTAGGTTCAAATTCCCATGACACGTACCACTGACGAGCGGCCTCATCTTTCGCGTGAACCAACAAAGCACGAACACCTGCGATATCGGCTGCCTGCGCTGTACGTAACAATGCATCCTTGAGCAAGGCTTGCCCCAGCCCCTTACGTTGATGCGATTGGTCGACAGCCAGCCTGGCCAAAATCATAACCGGGACGGAATGCCGCGCCAATCCCTTCACAACTCGCGATGGAGCAGACTCAAAACCGACAATACCGACAGCCAAACTGTAAAAACCGACCACTTCGCCTTTTATACAGCAAACATAGGTCTGTGCACTGTTAGCCTTTTGATTAATCAGGGCATAGCATTGTAGATATTGATTCAGCGCCGAATGACCACAATCGAATGCATCAACGGCATCAGATATACCCAGCTTGCCTACCGTACCGAATACATCTCTACTCAACCCAAAACACCCGGCTCGGACAACAATTTTTTCAAGCGTGGCTTCGCTTGTACAGGACGATCAAGTGCCGTCTGGAAAGCATCCCACTGCTTGTCGTTAAGAACATAGTGGTGACGATCCGCCAGCGCTTGATTGGCCGCAGTAACGCCGGCATCCAGTAGAAACTCGCTGACATTTTTGTGGCAGGAACGTGCTGCCTCTTGAATCAATTGCTTTGCAGATGCGCTGGCACGAACATCAATCCGTTCGGTTTTAGTAACGCTAAAGGTCGACATTGCAGCTCCTTACTTAATAGACTGATCCATAACAACGTCCGGATAACGTCATGACAAGTAAAATATCCATATTATTATTGAGCTTTCCAAAATACATGAAACTATTGCCCCCAATCCCCTCCCCGGCCCCCGTTGATTCTGTTTCCTCTCCCACTGGGGTAACCAATAACTTGCTACGTTTTGTGCTGCTTTGTCAGGTGGATAGTTAGTTCATCAGAGTGCCGGAGAACGTGGGGAAAATGTCACCTATTGATCTTTTCAAAATACATTGTTGAATACTCAAATTAGAATAATTGTGTCGCTATACCGAGCCATCGTTGTATCGTGAGTAATCAGCCGCATAGGCTCAACAAGTGCCTGAGCAACTAAAAGTCGAAAAAGGATTGGTGATGTTTGGGAAGTTCCTCTACCGCGACTGCATGCTCGGGCTCAACGGAAAGGAACCAATAGCCTGCCAGACGAAAAATTGCAGCACATCCCTACCGGAAAAAGGCATATCACCGCGTCCCAAGCTATATTTGATGGAAATCTCCCATACTCTTACGGAGCTTATCCAGACTGTACTGCCTGCAGAACAATCGTCATAGGGGATTATGAAATAACAACGAGATGGTGAGGTAATGCGCGTCCAACGGCATCAAGCGGTACGCCACGATCCAAGGTAACAAAACACCCACCTTGCTGAATCGCAAGCGCAAGTAGATACGCGTCCGTTACCTGTCGCGAACTCAAAACTTTATCCCATATCAAACTGCCTTGTTGCAATATACTAATAGCGTCAGTCCAGAATTTATGTGACAAATGTTGAGTCGCTTCAGCCAATCGTTCTGCTACTTGTGCTGCTGGAACACAGTTGGGATAACTTGGCTGGGATAGTATACGAATACACCCATTTTGTGTGATTGGGCAAGATGCCCACCCCGCATCAATGTTGCGCTCAAGCCAATCTGTTACTTGGCGATGATGTATGTGACTGGCATCAAGCAAGGCGATGAGTACGTTGACATCCAGTAGTGCGCGCATTAAATGCTTTCCGCTTCGCGCAAACGGTTAACTTCTTCGTTCGTAATGATCGCGTTGCCCGAAGAAAAAGGACGGAATCCGGCAACAGTTTTAGGCTCTGTCTGTGCCGACAACACTGTGGCACCAGTCAGCACCTTGCGCAGAAGTTGGGATACCACTTGCCCCGCTGATAAATTTTTCATCCTGCCCAACTCCTTAGCTGCCGCTAGTACGTCTTCGTCTATATCCAGAGTGGTTCTCATTTTGTCCCCCTTAAATTAGCGCAATGATGATTTGATGCGGTGATTCTATAGCATCAATCTAAAATACACAATCGGCCAATCGTCTCTTGCGACAATGCATTCAAAATATTTCAATGAATGCGTTGAATGCATTTTTATGGGTGACGTTATGGCAACGCAGACAGTACGCAATCTGCCCGACGACATGCATCGTGCGTACGGGTATTCAGCCAGTCTTGATGGCATCACGCTTCAGGGTGATACCATACTGGAGGTCAAGGTGCCGTTCCGAGGTGCTATATCAGAACTATGGCAGACTGTGAAGTCTGGCGCTGTGCCTGAACACTATATGCTTCAGGTGCAGCATCAGCTCATGGTGTCAGGCGCAGCGCGAGCATACCTTTGGGTGTATGACGGCAACGTCGGAATCAATACTCTAATCGAACCTGATCAGACTACGTTCGATGCCATCAGAGCTGCGTGGGACGCATTCCAGCCCTATCTGGACAGCGACAACCCGCCACCGCTGACGGAACAGGATACGAGGGCTAGGAGCGACGCAGCGTGGCGCGAAGCGGCTGAGGCATACAAGGGTTGGAAATCGGTGGCGGATGACGCTGCGGCCAAGGCCGATACTGCAAAAGTGAAGTTGGTGGAACTGACTGCCCACAGCCGGGAGTCTGGGTTTGGCGTATCAGTGACCAGATATTGGAAGTCCGGGAACGTCGACTACAAGAAGATACCGGAACTAGTCGGCGTTGATCTGTATCAGTATAGAGGCAAAATGCGGGAGGAGGTGCGCGTTACATTGGAGAAGTGAGTAAAATCGGGGCTGCCGTGGCAACGGTGGCCCTAACTTCCTTAATTGGGCGACTATGGGAAGCGCAGATCAATGTTGTTCTTATTTTCTTACACAGACCTTACATGTAAAGCTTAAAATAAAATGACCTAGACAGTTATAATCTAAGTCATTGTTTATCTGGTGCCCCGAACACGAATCGAACGTGTGACCTACCCCTTAGGAGGGGGTTGCTCTATCCACTGAGCTACCGAGGCATATTGGTTATTCAACTTTTTCAGAGTGTATTGAATTTACCCCGTTTTTTTATTTTTTATCGCCTGAATATTTCTAAAATTATATCGTGTTATGCGGCAGACTGTCTCTATGCGTTTGCATTTAGCTTTCATATGATCGATTCTCCTTGCCGCCTCAAAGCACTCTGACGACGCTCTTCTTCCTGGTTCGCGTCATTCATGCATTGACGAACAAATTCAATATGGCTTAGCGCGGCACTTGCCGCCATTTCAGGACGACGTTCGCGGATAGCATGCCAGATTGCGTGATGTTGCGACCGTAACTGTTTCCATCGTTGCGGCCGCGCATGTAAATGTTCCAGATTGATTGAAACGTGGCCGTGGATCAGTTTCATCAGACTTGCTGTCATGTGTCCAATCAGAACATTATGTGCCGCCTCGGCAATTGCCTGATGAAAGGCAACATCTGCGTCGATACATGCCGTTATGTTGCCGGTTTCATAAACGGTATCCAAGGTAGCATACAGAGTATCCAACCGCTCAATATCAACATTGGTTGCCCTTTCAGCAGCGAGGGCCGCAGATTGGCTTTCGAGCATTTGACGAAATTCAAGCAAATCCCTGTGGAGCATAGGATGTCCACTCATCATTTCCTGCCAGGGGTTAACGAAATGCGCTTCCAGTCGGTCGGTGACAAAGGTACCTCCACCATGGCGGGTCGCGAGCAAGCCTTTCGAAATCAGCTTTTGAATCGCTTCCCGCAAGGTCGGGCGCGACACCCCCAGATCAACAGCAAAATCACGCTCTGACGGTAAACGATCTCCCGGTTTAAGCGAACCTTCAAGTATGCGCTTTTCCAGTCCGTCAGCGACGGCGTCTGAAATACGAGTAATAGCGGGACGGCTTTGTATCATGGAAATATTTTAGTGGTAAGACCACTTTAATGATATTTTCCGAAGTCTGAATAGTCAATACATATTTGACTTGACAGTTTAATATTTATCAATATATAGTTTACACAACGAATGGTAAGACCACTTTACCAATATAAAAATATATCAGGGAGGTCAGTGTGGGGGGAGACTCAAGGCTATATCCAGCCAAGCCAGCGAATATCTATCTTTTTGCTACTTGTCTTGTCGATCAATTTGCGCCTGAAGCCGGGCTTGATACTATTCGTTTGCTTGAACGCGAGGGCATCAAGGTTCATTTTCCTGAACAACAAACCTGTTGTGGCCAGCCTGCTTATACCAGCGGCTATCCTGACGAAGCTCGTGCCGTCGCTCGTCAGCAACTGGATTTATTTCCCCAGCCTTGGCCGGTGGTCGTGCCTTCCGGTTCTTGTGCGGCCATGATTCGGCATCATTATCCAAAGCTGTTTGCCGACGATCCTTCACTGCTCGCTTACTCGAAAGAACTTGCGGAACGTGTTTATGAACTGACCGAATTTCTGGTGCATGTGGTCAATTTCAAGCAGGCAGATCTTGGGCCTAAGTGCAAAGTCGCGCTGCATACTTCCTGCCATGCACGCCGCGAAATGGGCTCTTACGAAACCAGCGCTGCTTTGCTGGAGAGCTTGACTCAGGTCAACGTGATGCAACAAGCGCGTGCGGAGGAATGCTGCGGTTTCGGCGGAACCTTCTCCATTCGTTATCCGGAAATTTCAGAGGCAATAGTGAGCGACAAAGTGGAAAGTCTGCTGGCGACAGGTGCTGAGCGAGTGGTCAGTGCAGATTGCGGCTGCCTGTTCAATATTCTCGGTCGAGCTGAAAAGCTGGACGAGATTGCAGGTCGTCAATCGCCATCTTTACCTGGAGAGCACATCGCCAGTTTTCTTTGGCGGCGTACCTCGGGAGAACACTCATGAGTGCACGGGAAAATATTTTTAGTCGCCTGCGAGCTTCTGCCCCCCCTGCTCCTCTTCTGCCTGATGTGAAAGACTGGTACGCTGCGCATAATCGAAACGAAAATCTTTCCCAAAAAATCGTTCGTCTACGTTCGGTTCTGGAAGCAGCACACGCTGAAGTGCATGACACCTCAGCCGATAATTGGCCAGAACTGTTGCTGCGCATTGCCACTCAAAAAGGGTTGCAAAACTTGCTGATCAGTGCCGATACCCCGCATGGAAAATTGCTTGAGGCCTTGCAACCTGATCATTTGAAACTCGTCCACTATGACCGTCCGATTGAGTCGTGGCGCGACCAACTGTTTGATGAAATTGACGCCTCGCTCACCTTGGCCAGAAGTGCCATCGCAGAAACCGGCAGTTTGATTTTGTGGCCCAATTCTTCCGAGCCCCGTCTGATGTCGCTGGTGCCGCATATTCATTTTGTCCTGCTTGACGTATCGACTATCCATGCCGATTTGCATTCGGCTATTCAGGCAGAAGGATGGAAAGAGTCAATGCCGACCAATGCGCTGCTGATTTCCGGCCCCTCCAAGACTGCCGACATTCAACAAACGCTTGCCTATGGTGCACATGGCCCGCGCGAATTAATTGTTTTGCTGTGTCATCAAGCTAAAGGGGACAATAGATGACTCAGATCATCCCCATCCATCCCGATACGGATTTCAAGGATCGCAGCCGTGCCGCAGTAAATGACCCCGGGCAACGCAAAAACTTTCGCGGTGCTATGGATTTTCTGCAGGAAAAACGCCGGGGGCAGTTTACCGATCAGGATGAATTGGCAGGCCTGCGCGAACTCGGTTCCTCCATTCGGCGGTATAGCCTTGCGAAACTGCCCCAATTGCTCGAACAGCTTGAAAAAAATCTGGTCGCCAATGGCATTCAGGTACATTGGGCGGAAACAGCCGATGAGGCGAATACAATTGCACTTAACATTGCACGCCGACACAATGCCAAAACCATCGCCAAGGGCAAGTCGATGGTCAGTGAGGAAATCGAGTTTAATCACGCGATGGCCGCTGCGGGGATTGATGCATTTGAAACGGACATGGGTGAATACATTGTTGAGTTGGCCGGTGAAAAGCCCTCGCATATCATCATGCCGGCCATACACAAAACCAAACAACAAATCGCCACGCTATTTGCCGAGAAAATTCCCGGTATTGACTATACCGAAGACGTTGACGCGCTGATCAAGATTGGTCGGCAAGTGCTGCGTCGCAAGTTTGCAGAAGCCGACATTGGCCTTTCCGGCGTAAATTTTGCAGTGGCCGAAACGGGAACACTGTGTCTCGTCGAAAATGAAGGTAACGGTCGCATGTGCACCACGGTTCCCAAGGTTCATATCGCGGTGACCGGAATTGAAAAAATTGTTGAAAAACTTGAGCATGTGCCGCCGCTCTACAGCTTGTTGACGCGCTCGGCTACGGGACAGTCGGTCACCACGTATTTTAATCTGATTAGTCACCCGCGTCAGGCGGGAGAAAAGGATGGCCCCGAAGAAGTTCACTTAATTCTCCTCGACAACGGACGCACACAAGCCTACGCCGATGAACAACTTCGTTCCACCCTGCAATGCATCCGCTGCGGAGCCTGCATGAACCATTGCCCGGTTTACGCGCGCATCGGCGGCCATGCCTATGGCACCACTTACCCGGGCCCGATCGGTGCCATCGTTTCACCGCACATGCTGGGTCTGAATGCCACGTACCCGCTGGCTTTTGCCTCTACACTGTGCGGCGCCTGTGTCGAGGTCTGTCCGGTGAAAATACCGATTACAGACATTCTGATCCGTTTGCGAAATGAAGCGCAGGCACAACCTGAAAGCGCTGATGCCACTTTGCGCGGCAGCGGTGCCGGGCGTAATGCTCAGGCAAGCGCAATCTGGAAAGTATGGTCGCTGATCTATAGCAGACTCGGAATCTATCGCCTGACCTCCTGGCTCATGAGCCGTGGTCGTGCCCTGTCACCTATCGACCAGGGCGCCTGGACCCGTAGCCGCACTCCCCTCGTCCCCGCAGCAAAACGCCTGCGCGACCTGATCAGGGAGAGAAAGTTTTGAGCACACTAGTCAAAACGTTGTCAGGCTTTCTGCCGGAACGCCAGATTATCACGGACAATTTGCGTCGCCTCGCTTATGGTACGGATGCCAGTTTTTACCGGATGATTCCTGAAGTGGTTGCCGTGGTCGAAAGCGAAGAAGAAGTTCAGGCGTTGATTCAGGCAACACGCACTCATGGTCGTCCGATCACCTTTCGTGCGGCAGGCACCAGCCTTTCGGGTCAGGCAGTTACCAATGGCGTATTGGCATTAATCGGGGAAGGTTTCGCCAGCTGCGAAATTGCCCCCGATGCAGCCACGGTTCGCGTCGGCCCCGGCATGATTGGCGGCGAAGTGAATTACCGCCTCGCACCGCACGGTCGTAAAATCGGCCCCGACCCGGCATCGATCAACGCCTGTAAAATCGGTGGAATTGCCGCCAACAATGCATCCGGCATGTGTTGCGGCACCGCCCAGAATAGCTACCGCACGATGGCCGGATTACGTGTGATTCTGGCCGATGGCACCGTGCTCGACACCGAAGATCCGTCCAGCATCACAGCCTTTCGTCACACCCATACCACTTTGCTGGGTGAACTTGAACGGATGGGAAACGACACGCGTGCCGATGTAGAACTGGCCGCGCGTATCCGCCACAAGTACAAGATTAAAAACACCACCGGTTACAGCCTCAACGCCTTGGTTGACTTCGAAGATCCGGTCGATATTCTGGCACATCTGATGATCGGCTCGGAAGGCACGCTGGGATTCATTTCCAGAATCACCTACCGGACGGTGGTCGAAGATCCTTGCAAGGCCAGTGCGCTGGTGTTTTTCCCGACGATCGAATCCGCATGCCAAGCTGTTATCAGACTTAAACCGCAACCCGTATCGGCAGTCGAGTTGCTTGACCGGGCCGCTTTACGATCAGTCGAAAACAAACCGGGATTGCCGGATATCATGCGTATCTTAAGCAACGAGGCTGCCGCTTTACTGATCGAAGTCCGGGCAGAAAATGCCGCTCTGCTCGAACACCGCATCAAATCCTCGCTGGATGCACTGTCCGGAATTGACACCGTTGAGCCGGCTGTTTTTTCGAGCGACGCCGCCACTTGCGAAATGTACTGGAAGGTTCGTAAAGGGACGTTCCCCTCGGTCGGCGCCATGCGTCGCGCAGGCACCACCGTCATCATCGAAGATGTCGCTTTCCCGGTTGAATCACTGGCTTCGGCTACACTCGACTTGCAGGCTTTGATGCGGCAGCACGGCTACACCGAAGGGATCATTTTCGGCCATGCGCTCGAAGGCAACTTGCATTTCGTGTTTACCCAGGATTTTTCCGACTCCGCCGAAGTCGATCGCTACGCCCGCTTCATGGATGATATCTGCAAGCTGGTGGTCAACAAATATGATGGATCACTTAAAGCCGAACACGGCACCGGGCGCAACATGGCCCCTTTTGTCGAAATGGAATGGGGGCATCAGGCGACCGTTTTAATGCGACAAATCAAAACCCTTTTCGATCCGGACGGTTTTTTAAATCCCGGAGTGATCATCAATGATGATCCGCAGGCTCACTTAAAAAACCTCAAGCCAATGCCGGCTGCCGAAGATATTATTGACCGTTGCATCGAATGCGGATTCTGTGAGCCGCTTTGCCCCTCGCATAGACTGACGCTCTCTCCCCGCCAGCGCATCGTCAGTTGGAGAGAACTCTCCCGACGTGCTGCTTCGGGTGAAAGTGCCACCGATGTCGAGGGCGATTTTGCCTACTACGGCCTGGATACCTGCGCGGGCTGCGGGCTGTGCTCCACGGCCTGTCCGGTGTCCATTGACACGGGGGAATTGACCCGCCTCCTGCGCGGTCGCGGCTTGGGTAACACCTCGCGCAAAATCAGCGAGTGGACGGTGGATAATTTTAGCAAAATCGCCACGGCATCACGCGCCGGTTTAAGCATCGGCCATGTTGTAACCGGCATAGTGGGTGACGATGTTGTGGCGCGTTTATCCGGTGGAATGTGGAAACGGGGCATGCCACAAGCCGGAAAGCTTCCTGCACCCTACAAGGGCAGCGGTGATCCGGTAGTTTATTTTCCAGCCTGCAGCGGGCGCATTTTTGGCTCAAACCATGCGAGTGAAGCAACCTTGCCTGAAGTCGTGATGGAACTTCTTGTACGTGCCGGCTACGCACCACGCTTGCCCGAAGGCTTCGACAAGCTGTGCTGCGGTCAGATGCTTGCCAGCAAAGGAATGGCCGAAGAGGCAACAGAAATGGCCGATGCCGTGACGGCTGCTTTATTGAAGGCTGCCGACAATGGTCACGGTGGCTTCTATCCGGTGATTATGGATGCAAGCTCCTGTTCGGTGCGCATGCAAACTCATCTTGCCGGCCGCCTGCAACTTTACGATTTCCACGAATTTGCCCACGATGCTTTGCTTCCGCGCTTAACAATCACCCGCAAAGCCGGCCCCATTGCACTGCATATCAATTGCAGCGTGCGCCGCTCTGCCTCGGATGCCAAGTTGCGCCAGTTGATCGAGGCTTGCACTTCGGAAGTTGTCGAACCCGCCGGCGTCACCTGCTGCGGCTTTGCCGGCGATCGCGGCTTCATCGTACCTGAGCTTAACGTCCACGCTTTGCGCAAAATCCATGAAGCCCTGCCAGCGAATTGCCACGAGGGTGTGTCGACCAATCGAACCTGCGAAATCGGTCTGACCGCCGAAACTGGTCGCCCCTATCACTCCATCGCTTACTTGCTCGAAGAATGCAGCCGGACAGAAGCCATGAACTGTTAATTTACCTAAACCTTTTTTACCCCCGATACTTTTTTAAATTACAACAGAGGAGAATTAAACATGCAGACTTGGCAACAGATCTATGACCCCTTGGGAAACATTTGGCTATCCTCGCTCATCGCGGCGATTCCAATCATTTTTTTCTTTGTTGCCTTGGCAGTGATCCGCATGAAAGGATACCTCGCAGGTACGATCACGGTCGCCCTTGCGCTCATGGTCGCGATATTCTTCTATAACATGCCCGTGCCCATGGCGTTTGCAGCTGCTGCAGATGGCTTTCTATTTGGTTTATGGCCGATTGCATGGATTATCATCAGTGCAGTATTTTTATATAAGGTCACTGTTAAAACCGGACAATTTGAGATCATCCGCGCCTCGGTCGTATCGGTCACCGAAGATCAACGTTTGCAAATGCTGCTGGTCGGATTTTCATTTGGCGCATTCCTCGAGGGCGCGGCGGGTTTTGGAGCGCCGGTGGCGATCACAGCCGCGCTCTTGGTCGGACTCGGTTTTAATCCACTGTACGCGGCAGGTCTGTGTTTGATTACCAACACGGCTCCGGTTGCTTTCGGTGCAATGGGTATTCCGATTATTGTGGCCGGGCAAGTCACCGGTATAGACGCTTTTAAAATCGGTGCCATGGCAGGTCGCCAATTGCCGCTGTTGTCGCTCATCATCCCGTTCTGGGTGATCATGATCATGGACGGCTGGCGTGGCGTGCGGGAAACCTGGCCGGCCATTCTGGTGTGTGGTGGCACCTTCGCCGTGACACAGTTTTTTACAGCTAATTTTATCGGCCCGGAATTGCCTGATATCACCTCGGCACTGGTGAGTCTGATTTCGATTACGGTTTTTCTGAAATTCTGGAAACCGAAAAATATTTTCCGCTTCCCCGGACAGGAAATAACGATCAAAGCGGAATCCCACGAGTTTGGGAAAATCTTCAAAGCGTGGTCACCCTTTGCCATTCTTACCATTTTTGTGACTGTCTGGTCGCTTAAGCCATTCAAGGCGCTTTTCGGAAAAGGCGGGGATTTAGCTTGGACAGTAATTAGTACCCCCGTGCCGATGCTGGATAAATTGGTCATAAAAATGCCACCTATTGTCAATGTTCCCACTCCTTACGGTGCCGTATACTCGTTCAACTGGCTATCGGCAACCGGTACCGCAATCCTGTTCGCTACTATAGTCAGTATGCTGGTGCTCAGGATGAAACCCGGGGAAGCGATCAAAACCTTCGGCAGTACGCTGATGGACCTGAAATTACCCGTTTTCTCGATTGGCTTGGTGTTGGCCTTTGCCTATATCGCCAACTACTCCGGTTTGTCTGCCACATTGGCGTTACTACTGGCAGGAACAGGATTGGCCTTTCCGTTCTTCTCGCCTTTCCTGGGGTGGCTGGGAGTGTTTCTGACCGGATCGGACACCTCCTCAAATGCGTTGTTCTGTAACTTGCAGGCGAATACAGCCCATCAGATAGGCGTCAGCGATACTCTCATGGTTGCAGCCAACTCAACCGGAGGAGTCACCGGCAAAATGATTTCTCCCCAGTCCATCGCCGTGGCTTGTGCCGCAGTTGGCTTAGTGGGGCGAGAGTCCGACCTGTTCCGATTTACTCTGAAACACAGTTTGATGCTTGCGGGATTGGTCGGGGTTATAACGACGATGCAAGCCTATTTCTTTACCTGGATGATTCCGTAAGAGGATTTTAACAGGAGGGTGAGCCCTCTATTTCTTTAACCCGCCCGTATCCACCTCTGTGGTTAATGGCGGGTTTTTATTTACTTTAACGAATCAAGCCAAATCTCAATTCCCTGGGTATTCAATTCAAGATCCGTTTCCCAGATTTCGAGCAATGACTTTTCAGGAAGTGTACAACCGTGAGCACGAATTTCCCCCAGAAGATAACTTGTCATTGCCGCTTTGATTCGCTCATGTCGCGCATCTCCGGCCGTTCGTTCCGCAAGTGCCAGTTCAACCAGGTCATCCACCCGACGAAGCAAATCTTCGCCGCGTTGACCAACATCATATAACTGACCGTAATGGGTCAAGTACATGGCATCAGGTGAAAGCGCCAACAAGCGGCGAATCGAGGCGCGCATCACTTCCGGATCAAATTGACTGGGTGAGGTTGTTGGAAAAATAAACTGCCGCCCCTCCACATCCAACTCGCGATAGGACAGCCCGAAAATGTCACCGGTAAATATTCCACCGGTCTGCTCATCCACAATGCAAATATGATGCCGCGCATGACCGGGAGTATCCAGACAAATCAATTTGCGCCCGGCAAGTAACAGCTCATGTCCATCGACTGCCTCGATAATACGTTCAGACGGTATAGGGACGATTTCACCATAGACCCGCTGTACATAATCCTCACCATAAACTGCGGAAACCCCTGCAACCAGCTTGGAAGGTTCCGCCATATGCCGCGAGCCTCGTGGATGAACAACCAGCTTGGCATTGGGGAAGGCCTGCATCATTGCGCCGGCTCCGCCCGCGTGATCCAGATGAATATGGGTCAAAATCACATAATCCACCGCATTCTCATCCAGACCCAGTTTTTTTAATGCTTCGCATACATTAGGCAGCGAATCGTTCGTACCGGTATCTATAAAAGCCACGCGGCCTTTCTCAACAATTATATGAATGGCGGCGAGAATAGGCCGTACATACAACGCATCGAAAGCAATAATTCCGTTGCCATAATCTCTCAAGTCAAACATTTATAAACTCCTTTATTATTTTCGGCTGTACAACCAAGCCATTCAAATTAGATAAAAGCAAGCCCGTCATTTTATACGACCATACACATCAGTCACTCCAAAATGTTATTGCGTCACACCGGATACCGTTTGTATCCATACTTTACTTCAATCGTCAGCGCAACATAGTACGGATGAAATACAAATCGAATCACTCTCATAATAGCTGACGTAACCGCCTTTAAAAACTCGCGTTTGGTGTAATATAAATTTGGACTTTTGATAAAGTTTGTAGTGCTTTTAATCGGCGAGAGGATTAAAATTATCTGCTTAAATCAGGATTCTTGTATGTATCTGCATTCGATCATATCAAAAATAATAAAATCAAGTTTCCAGTAAAATTTCGCCAATTTTTAGTTTAAGTTCTCTAATCTAAAAATTAAGAGCCCAGTAGTTTCAAATTTATTTAGACGACAACAATAAGGAGGCAGCATGAGTAGCGATTCAAAAGAAAATCGTGTTTTTCATCCCAGCAAGCTTACAGTAGATCAGGCGGCTGTATCAGGCATGGATGCCTATAAAGCGCTTTGTGCCGAGGCGGATCGAGACTACGAGGGGTTTTGGGCAGGACTAGCTCGAGAACTGCTGATTTGGCACAAACCCTTTTCCCACGTTCTGGACGAATCGAAAGCACCATTCTATCGCTGGTTTGACGATGGCGAGTTAAACGTATCTTACAATTGCCTCGACCGTCATCTGGCTGCCAACGGAGATAAAACAGCAATTATATTTGAAGCAGATGACGGTTCCTCAACTGCGGTGAGCTTTCGCTCCCTCTATCATCAAGTATGTAAACTTGCCAATGGACTGAAATCGCTAGGGCTGAATACCGGTGATCGTGTGGTCATCTACATGCCGATGGGTGTTGAAGCCGTGGTTGCCATGCAGGCATGCGCCCGTCTGGGACTAATACACTCGGTAGTGTTTGGCGGCTTCTCTGCAAAAAGTCTGGTGGAACGTATTTTTGACGCCAAGGCACGGGTTGTCATTACTTGCGATGGTCAGTTTCGTGGTGGCAAACAATTGCCATTGAAACCGGCGGTGGATGAGGCCCTGCAAGATCCGTTGTGCGATTGCATCGAAAAGGTTGTCGTATTCAAGCGCACTAATGCTCCTATCACGCTTGATCCCAAACGTGAAATGTGGTGGGACGATCTGATTGCCAACCAGCCTGATACCTGCGACCCGGTGTGGGTGAATGCCGAGCATCCCCTGTTTTTGCTCTACACTTCAGGATCTACCGGTAAACCCAAAGGCGTGCAACATTCGTCTGCCGGTTACCTGCTGCATGCAATGAACACCATGCGCTGGACTTTTGATGCAAAAGACAACGACGTATTCTGGTGTACCGCAGATGTGGGCTGGATCACCGGCCACACTTATGTTGCCTATGGTCCGTTAGCTTTGGGCATCACACAAGTGGTGTTCGAGGGCATTCCCACGTATCCGGATGCGTCGCGTTTCTGGAGTGTTATTGAAAAACACAAGGTCAGTATTTTCTATACCGCACCGACAGCGATTCGCTCCCTGATCAAACTGGGCAATGATTTACCCAAGCAGCACGACCTTTCCAGTCTGCGCTTGCTTGGTTCGGTGGGAGAGCCGATCAACTCTGAAGCATGGTTGTGGTTCTATAATGAAGTCGGTGGTGGCCGTTGCCCCATCATGGATACTTTCTGGCAGACAGAAACCGGGGGCCATGTCATTACCCCGTTGCCCGGTGTGACTCCTTTGATACCCGGCTCCTGCACCCTTCCCTTCCCCGGTATGCAAATTACAGTGGTTGACGAAGCAGGCCATGAGGTGGAGTGGGGTACCGGTGGCTTCCTGGTGATCAAGAAACCTTGGCCTTCAATGATCCGCACGATCTGGAATGATCCTGAGCGTTACCAAAAATCCTACTTCCCTGAAGATTTGGGGGGCACTCTTTATTTGGCCGGAGATGGCGCTATTCGTGACAAGGAAACTGGTTACTTCACCATCATGGGTCGTATCGATGATGTGTTGAACGTCTCGGGCCATCGCATGGGCACGATGGAAATTGAATCAGCACTTGCTACCAATCCGCTGGTTGCTGAAGCTGCCGTTGTGGGCAAGCCGCACGACATCAAAGGTGAAGCGATTGTTGCTTATGTCGTATTAAAAGGCGAGCGTCCGCAAGGTGATGAAGCCAAAAAAATTGTTGCCATCCTGCGTGACTGGGTCGGCAAGGAAATCGGGCCGATTGCCAAACCCGATGACATCCGTTTCGGTGATAACTTGCCCAAAACCCGTTCAGGAAAAATCATGCGGCGTTTGTTGCGAACCTTAGCCAAAGGGGAAGAAATTACTGCAGATATTTCAACTCTGGAAAACCCCGCTATCCTGGATCAACTCAAACAATCTGTTTCTTAAGACTATTTAAGTTAATTTAAATTTTAAGGCTGGAATTTTCATTCCAGCCTTATTTTTTTGTTGACACGTATTACTTTTGTAGTACAATACGCCTACTTTAGAATTTCGATAGGAATAAAAATGGCACTGAAACCGATAACACTAAGGTTGGATGAAGAAGAGTACGACAGACTCAAAGCACATCTTGAAGCGTTCGGCGACCCGGATATTAACGTTGCCTATGTCGTGCGTTCTTATATTCGCGACCTGAATCGTTCGCTGCCATTTATGCTCAACTCCGGTTGGGATCTTAAAAATTATTTTGGCATGCTGGGTTCTTGGCTTAAACAGTTTGGCGCCATGAAAGATGTCGACATGTTCAAAATGATGAGCAATCCCTGGACACTTTGGTCGGGTAACGAAAACGATCCGGCATCCGGCGATGTTCATTTGGATACTGCGACGAAAACAAAACATCCCAACTAATTGAGGTACCTTGACCATGATGACCGAACAACAGATGCGCATGATGCTGGAAATGTTTTCCAATCCTATGTTCAAACAAGGTGCAAATGAATTTTTGAAAATTGCCCAGCAGCAAGGCATCGAAGCAGCTAACAAGTTTTGGGGTATTTCGACGGAAAGCCAGGCCTTTCCAGGCGTCGACAAAATGATGGGGCGCATGTCTGAGATTTATCAGTCAATGGGCTTTGTACCCCAAGCCAAATATGACGAGTTGGTGAAGGAAAACACAACGCTTAAAAATGAAATTCAGATGCTAAAAAATACGCTCGGTGACCTGCAACAGAAGTATATGGCAGAACACGGCGCCAAAGCACAGCAAGCATGGCAAGAAATTGTCGACAAGCAACTGGATATGAGCCGCGAAGTAACCAAAAGTTTTTTTGATGTACTGAAGCAAAACCCGCCTTCCAATGGCAAATAATTTTTTAAACTTTGAAAGGAAATAAAATGGAAAAGCAACTCGAGTATTTTGATGTACTGGCTAACGCACAAAAGCAGGTTTTCAGCAATCTGCTGAGCGTACAAAAAGATCTGCGCACACAGTGGATCGACATCGTAAGCAAGTCATATGCATCATTAACCAGCATCCCCGGCGTGCCTGAAACAGCACAAACCAAGGAAGCACTGGCACATTTCAACACTTGGTTCGGCACCTTGGCTAACAGTTCCAAGACTGCAACTGAAGAGGCTCTGAAAACCCAGGAAAGCTGGATCAGCGCCTACGAAAAGCAAGTATTGGTGAGCCGCGGCGTTTTGAAAAACATCATTGATCTGGCCACTCCAGTTGATCTGGCTACCCCGGCAACAAAAGTAAAAGCCAAAGCAGCCTAAGCCCGACTTAATTTAGTTTAATCTTGAAAGGAATGAAAATGGATAAGCAACTAGAATATTTTGATACATTGGCAAACACGCAAAAGCAAGTTTTTAACAACTTGCTGAGCGCCCAAAAAGATTTGCGCGTGCAATGGGTTGATGCAATCAGCAAAACTCATGCAGCCTTCACGAGCATACCGGGTCTGCCTGAAACACCGCAAACCAAGGAAGCTTTGAACCAATTCAACACATGGTTCAGCACTGTGGCAAACAATTCGCAAACAGCCACTGAAGAAGCTCTGAAAACCCAGGAAAGCTGGATTGCCGCCTATGAAAAGCAATTGGCAGTAAGCCGTGATGTTCTGAAGAATTTCATTGAAATTGCTAACTCAGGCAAAGCTAAATAATTCTTCTGAGTTTAAACTTAATGTAATGCAAGTCTGCGTCGGCACCCGAGGTTGTCGACGTCAGCTTGCCAACCGATACCAAGCGCCAAGTTGCCCGGCGAGACTGAAGAGGAATGAAAGTGGAAAACCCCAGTGATTACTTAGATGGTTGGATGAAAATACAACAGCAGGCAATTAATGCGTTGCGTGATCAAGCTTTACAGGTGCAGTCGTTGTACCAGAATGGGGCTACCGCCAGTGACAACCCATTTACAAGTTGGAGCAAATCCGTATTAGAGGCATTCCCTTTCGGCGCCGATGGAAATTTGGCCAAGGATACCTTCAGCAAAACACAATTCGGCACAGAAGCCATGCAAAAACTGTATGAGCTTTGGCAGCCATTGCTTAATGCGATTCGCGATAAATCGATCGATCCTGCCAATTATGGCAATTTGACCGACCCGACTAAAATCAAACAATTGTTTGACAAGCTGTTTAACTTTGACTTTGATGCAATTGCTCAACTTCAAAACCAGACAAAACAAATTACCGATCTTTACGAACAATTCGGCAAGCCTTGGGCTGATGTTGCGAAAACCCAATCTGCTAATTTCCTGAATGGAGATTACTCACAAAATTCTTTACAGCCTGAAGCAATTTTCACGCAAATGAAGGCTTCAATGGCCATGTTTGAGAAATCAACAGGAAGAATATTCAGTGTTCCTGCTTTGGGTAAGGACCGGGAAAAAATCGAACAAATTTCGAAATACGCAAAGGCGCTTTCAACATTTTCGAGCAAACAGGCTGAGTACTACCAATTAATGCAGGCCACTGGGTATGAAGGCACACAAGCCGTCATTAAGGCCGTAGCCGCAAAAGTGGGGGCCGGTGAAAAATTTGAAAAATTTGATGATTTTTTTGCTCTATGGATAGATAGTAACGAAAAAACATTCAACAAGCTGTTTCAAACTAAAGAGTTCTCGGAAAAACGTAATGCAATGACCGACGCAGGCTTCACCGCGCGCAAAATGTATAACGAAATTATTGAAGGCCAGCTTTTCGATCTTCCTATTGCCCGCCGCTCAGAAATGGATGAGGTATACAAACTCGTTTATGACTTGCGCAAAAAGGTAAAAAGTCTGGAATCTCAAGTTCAAGAATTGAAAACTCAACGTTGAAATCCAAGGACCCATTGTCATGAATAACCTCTTTTCAAATTTTGATGCAAAAGCAGCACTCAAACAATTAAGTGACGTAAACGGCAAACTGATGAAGGGTGCTGAACTCCTCACTGATGTTGAAGATATTGATGTTGGCACTGCCCCAAAACAGTTAATTTACGAAGAAGACAAGCTCACTCTTTTTCATTACAAACCCGAGGCCAAGAAAGCCTGTGGCATTCCCGTGCTGGTGGTTTATGCGTTGGTTAACCGGCCTTACATGCTGGACATTCAACCTGATCGTAGCTTCATTCGTAACCTGCTCAATCTGGGTTTGGATGTCTACATTATCGACTGGGGCTATCCGACTCAATCGGACCGCTACTTGAGCATGGATGACTACATCAATGGCTATATTGATAATTGTGTCGATGCTGTTCGCAAGCATGCCAAGACAGACAAAGTCAGCCTGATGGGAGTTTGCCAAGGTGGAACCTTCTCGGGTATTTATGCTTCTCTTCATCCGGAAAAAGTTCATAACCTGATCACGCTGGTTGCCCCGTTTGATTTCACTACAGATGATGCCCTGTTGTTCAACTGGTCCAAATCTATGGATGTGGATGCTTTGGTTGACGCCTATGGCGTAGTACCTGGCAGCCTGATGAATGACGGTTTCCTTATGCTCATGCCATTCAACCTGAACATCAAAAAATACGTTGATATGCTTCATGTCATGGAAGACAAGGAAAAGCTGCTGAATTTCCTGCGTATGGAAAAATGGATTTTTGATAGTCCTGGTCAAGCGGGTGAATGTCTGCGCCAGTTCGTCAACGATCTTTACAAGGGAAATAAACTTGCAAAAGGCACGTTGCAATTAGGTGACAAAACAGTCAATCTTGGCGACATTAAAATGCCCATTCTGACTATCTATGCATCAGCGGATCATTTGGTACCACCTGCCGCGACTAAAGCCTTAAATGATTTGGTCAGTTCTGAAGATAAAACCCTGTACGAATTTCAGGGTGGCCACATTGGCGTATTTGTTGGCGCTCGCTCCCAAAAGGAATTGGCGCCTGCGATTGCAAAATGGTTAGTCACGCGTGACGTTCCTGCCCCTATCAAGTCAAAGGAAGCTCCAAAAAAATCACCCGCCCCGGCAATTGAAAAACCGGTAGCCGCAGTCACTGAAGTTGCCAAACCAGCTATTGCCAAGCCTGTTGTCAAGAAGGCCCCGGTTGCGAAGGCGACCACGACCAAGGCAAGTCCTGCAAAGGCAACCAAAGCCAAAACAGCGGCCAAGCCAAAAGCAGTCACAACCAATGCGGTTCCTGAGGTTTTTAAAACAACATTCAAGAAACCTGCAAAATAGAGAAATCGAAATTAAATACGGCAGCCAGTCTGTCGTGTTTAAAGCTTGGTAATTATATTTAATATCGTAATCAGTCAGGAGTATTAACATGAGCAAACGTATTGCGTTGGTAACAGGTGGAACAGGCGGTATCGGCAGCAGCATTTGCAAACAGCTTTGTGCAGATGGTTTTACTGTCGTTGCCAATTACATTGCTCCGGAAGAAGCTAAAGCTCAGGCATGGCTGGCTACCGAGCGCGCAGCAGGCAGAGACGTGCATATCGCCGAGGGTGATGTATCTAATTATGATTCCTGCATGGCTATGGTCGCCAAGGTCAAGGCCGAAATCGGAACCATCAGCGTGCTGGTCAATAATGCCGGCATCACCAAAGACGGTGTATTCAAGAGAATGCCTCTGGAAAACTGGATGGATGTACTTAATATCAACTTGAACAGTGTGTTTAATGTCACCCGCCAAATATTGGATGATATGCTGGCTCAAGGATGGGGACGTGTGATTAACATGTCTTCAGTCAATGGCCAAAAAGGCCAGTTCGGACAGACTAATTACTCTGCCGCGAAAGCAGGCATGCACGGTTTTACTAAAGCTTTGGCACAAGAAACTGCCGCCAAAGGCATTACCGTCAATACAATCTCGCCCGGCTATATCGGTACCGAAATGGTTATGGCAATCAAGCAAGAAGTCCGCGACCAAATTATTTCAACTATCCCGGTTGGTCGTTTGGGAAAGCCCGAAGAAATTGCCAAATTGGTTTCTTACCTGGCCTCCGATGATGCCGCTTTTATAACCGGCTCCAATATCGCTATTAATGGCGGTTTACACATGTGCTGATAGCTCCCTTATCTGCATGCATAAGCCCCGAGTAATATCGGGGCTTTTTTTATCCGCATCATATTCAGCGAATCTGCCTAATTACCGGCACGATACTCGAACTGCAATCCAACTTCAAAAGTTACACCTTCGTAATTTAATCAAAATACTTTAGTAAGCCATAAGTCATTGAAATAATCTAACATTCAATTATTAAATAAATAGGAACGAAGTATTGCAATATTTGGTTGACACGAATTCGAGTGTCATTAAAATAACTACAAAGATACGTGCTAGTCGTGAGTTTGACATGTTTTTCTTATAAAAAGGCTGATGCATATTAGGGGTAAGCGTTCAGCTGGTTAGTGTAACCCCGATCCTGAATCATAAATCAAGAGGAGAATAAAAATGGCAAGAGTAGCACTGGTAACGGGTGGCATGGGTGGATTAGGGGAGGCAATTTGCATCAAGCTGGCAGAACTTGGCTACAAGGTCGTCACGACACATAGCCCCAGCAATAAAAACTCGCAAGAATGGCTTAAATCGATGAAAGACTCTGGCAATGAGTTCTATGCTTATCCCTGTGATGTGGCTGACTATGATTCGTGTGTTTCCTGTGTCGCACAAGTGGTAAAGGACATAGGTCCAGTCGACGTTCTGGTCAACAATGCCGGTATCACTCGTGACACCACTTTCAAGAAAATGACCAAAGCTGACTGGGACGCCGTGATTCACACCAATCTCGATTCTGCATTCAATATGACCAAGCAAGTCATGGACGGTATGACAGAACGCGGTTGGGGACGTGTGATCAATATTTCATCAGTAAACGGACAAAAGGGTGCATTTGGACAAACCAACTATGCGGCAGCAAAAGCCGGTATGCATGGATTCACCAAAGCTCTGGCCTTGGAAGTTGCTAAAAAGGCCGTCACTGTAAATACCATTTCACCCGGTTACATTGGCACCAAGATGGTCATGGCGATTCCTCAAGATGTGCTTGAAAGCAAAATCCTGCCATTGATTCCGCAGTCTCGCCTAGGCAAACCAAACGAAATTGCTGGGTTGGTAGCTTATCTCGCATCCGACGAAGCCGCTTTCGTCACTGGAGCAAACATTGCAATTAACGGTGGTCAGCACATGTACTAAGCAGAAGAATCACTATGCTCGCAAGCGCAAGCATAGTGATTGTTTTAATCTTTAAACAAAGCACGCTTAAGTTCACTAATGTCGGTTAAAGCAATGCGCAATATAGGCTGAGCCTCAGCGGAATATTTTCGGACACAATCCAAATGCGCATAAAATATTGTCTGATCTGCACGCACCATAGCCAAATCGAATGATTGCTTTTCAAAGTTTTCTTCTAACATCATGCCGACAAAAAGGCGGTCCCAGCGCTCCCTGTCTTGAAGGGATACAAATTTTGAAAAACGGCGATTAATCAGGTTTGAGCGATCAACACCAAGCAGCGCACAGCCCGTCAGGTTGATCTCGCTAATCAAATTCTCCCTGCCAAGGGTGGCATAGCAGATTGGAGCAAACTCAAAAAGGTCAACATAGCGATCACGAGACTCTTCCAGATAAAATTGGGACTTGCGCAATTCCTCATTCTGAATTTCCAATTCAATCTGATGAACCTTGAGTTCGTGCAGAAGTTCATGCAAAAGCTCTTCGCCGGGCTGGGGATTGATCAACTTGATCGGTTTCCGATCAAATTTAGCCTCGGCAATTTTACGCAACTGCTCGGGCTCGATTGATTTTCTGGTCAAGGTACTTCCTATCGGATGCTGACAGTACGAGATTGCCCTAGAAGTATTAATGCCGGGACAGGTTTTAGAAAATACACGCTTGCAGTGTACTCTAAATATTTTTAAAAGCTATTGATTTATTTGATTTTTATGTGCGCCAGCGTACATCACACATCCCGTGCATGGTAGGAACAAAAAAGAGAGAAAAATTACACATAAACTCATTTATTAGTAGTAGCGTAGCGCATCCACTAATGTCCGAGAATGGTGGATGCGCTACGCTTATCTGCGGACTCAATCCCGCCCGTGATTCCCTCTACATTAAAATTTTTCTGCTTCAACCAGATTGCGAGACTTGGTTAACCCTCTATTAATGGCTCGGGAGCACGGCGCAAATCAAGTGTCAGTGGATAATCGGGATTGCGCCCCTCACGCCGGACATGCATTTCTCCGGGGGTGTGACCATGATTCCAGAAACGTGCCACACGGCGCGCCTCGGCTTCGTTGGCATTGACCGGGAAAGTGTCATAATGCCGTCCTCCCGGATGAACAACGTGGTAAGTACATCCACCAATTGAACGTCCACTCCAACTATCCACCAGATCGAATACCAGCGGTGCTTGAACGTCAATGGTAGGGTGCAAACCGGAGGGTGGGCACCAGGCTCGGTAGCGTACCCCGGCAACGAATTCACCCCGCGTACCGGTTCCGGTAAGGGGAAGCGGACGACCATTGCACGTCACAATGTGCCGATTGTCATTCATATTACGTACCTTGACCTGCATACGCTCCACCGATGAGTCAACATAGCGCGCAGTCCCTCCCGCCGCCACTTCCTCTCCCAGCACATGCCACGGTTCAATAGCCTGGCGCAGCTCAATTTCGACGCCCTGATAAACCACCGTGCCAAAACGCGGAAAACGAAACTCAAGGAAAGGAGCAAACCAATCGAACTCAAAAGCGTAACCAGCCCGCTGCAAATCGCGCACCACGTCCCGCATATCCTGCGCGACAAAATGAGGGAGCATGTAGCGATCATGCAACTCGGTTCCCCAGCGCGTCAGGTTGCCGCGATACGGAGTTTGCCAAAACCGGGTAACCAGTGAACGGAGCAGCAGCATTTGCAGCAGCGACATTTGTGCATGCGGTGGCATTTCAAAGCCGCGAAATTCCACCAGCCCCAAGCGTCCGGTAGCACTGTCCGGAGAATAGAGTTTATCGATGCAGAATTCTGCACGATGCGTATTGCCGGAAAGATCGACGAGGAGATTGCGCAGCAAGCGATCAACCAGCCAGGGTTGCTGAACTTCCGCGCCGGGTTTGAGTCGTTCGGCCATTTGCTGAAAAGCGATTTCCAGTTCATACAGACTTTCATGCCGGGCTTCATCGACTCGAGGAGCCTGACTGGTAGGGCCGATAAACAAACCGGAAAACAGATAGGATAACGCAGGATGGTGCTGCCAATAAGTAATCAAGCTCATTAGCACATCGGGCCGTCTCAGGCAGGGTGAATCAGCGGGTGTCGCAGCTCCCAGCGTGACGTGATTACCCCCGCCTGTGCCCGCATGGCGACCATCCAGCATAAACTTTTCAGTACCGAGACGGGTCAGGCGCGCTTCTTCGTACAACGTATGAGTATTCTCTACCAACTGCGCCCAAGTAGTGACCGGATGGATGTTCACTTCAATCACACCTGGATCAGGGGTGATACGAAACTCTTTCAGACGGGAATCAGACGGAGGCGTGTAACCTTCCAGTCGCAACGACAGCTTTAGTGCAGCAGCAACTGTTTCTATGGATGTCAGCAGCACGATAAAGTCCTCCAGCAAAGGTACTGGAGGCAAGAATACACAGAGGACACCTGCACGCACTTCAACACACAAAGCGGTATGGACAATTTCACGCGGATCGTAGCCCTCGTGATGCGTCATTGCCGGCACGGGTTGTTTCTTTTGCGCAGTATTGACGGCTGGCAATTCAACTGCCGCATCGAATGGATCGCGACCGAGCTCCTCTTCCTTTTCTTCCGGAGCAACCCATGGCAGGGATTCAAGCGGAAGACGCAAGCCAAGTGGGGAATCTCCCCCAATCAGATAGAGATGTTCACGGCGCAATGGCCACCTGCTGGAGATAAATCCGGCAGAAACATCGGTTGTATTGGGTTCGCGTTTGGTAGCAGCCGGTAATGCTTTCAGAGGTAACACATAACCTACGGGTTCGCCCAAGCCGCGTTCGATCAATTTTGCCAGTCGGCGCCGTTCATCGGTTTTTTTCAGGTCAGCCTTCAGCGGATCCAAGTTTTCCGGCCAGCGTTGTTCTTTGTCGATGATTTGGGCGATGTCTTCATACGCGGGAATCACGTAGCCATCATCCAGCCCAAGCTCTTGTGTCAGGCGATGGATGAAACGCCATGCATCATTGGTTTTCTGTTTACCCTCATCATTTGAAACAACCAGAAGTTTTCGGTCATTCCACATTGGTTTTCCATCTGTACGCCAGTAACAGCCGAACGCCCAGCGCGGCAGCGGTTCACCTGGATACCATTTTCCCTGACCAAAATGCAGCATGGCTCCCGGTGCAAAATGACCTTGAAGCCGGTTCAGTAATTCTCCGGAGAGTTCTCGTTTCTTGTCAGACAAAGCGGTAAAATTCCACTCTGGACCTTCCATGTCGTCGATAGAAACAAAAGTCGGCTCGCCCCCCATGGTGAGGCGCACGTCGTTCTTCTTAAGCTCATCATCAACTTGATAGCCAAGGTCGAGTATCGCTTGCCATTGTCCTTCGGTGTAGGGCTTGGTAACACGAGGATCTTCATGAATACGAGTGACGTGCATCGAAAAATCAAAATGCGTTTCGCACACATCAGTCACACCAATGACCGGTGCGGCAGAGGATGGCATCGCGGTACATGCCAAAGGAATATGTCCTTCCCCGGCCAATAGGCCGGAGGTTGGATCGAGTCCAATCCAGCCGGCTCCAGGAATGTAAACCTCCGTCCAGGCATGTAAATCAGTAAAGTCGTGATCCGTTCCGGAAGGGCCATCAAGCGCCTTTACATCGGACTTGAGCTGGATTAGATAGCCTGATGCAAATCGGGCAGCCAGCCCCAATTGGCGCAAGGCCTGAACCAGCAGCCAGGCAGAATCGCGACACGATCCTCGCTTGAGGTCAAGCGTCTGTTCCGGCGTTTGCACACCGGCTTCGAGGCGGACAATGTAACCCACATCATCCTTCACACGCTGATTGATACCGACCAGCATGTCGATGGTACGCAGTTCTTTATTCAGTAACTCTTTCTGTACTTTCTTGACCCATTCACCCAACAAAGGCGTGATGGGCTCAGCCTCAAGGTAAGGTCCAAGTTCGCGTTTCAAACTCTCCGGATACTCAAAAGGAAAGTTCGATGCAAATTCGTCAATGAAGAAATCAAACGGATTAATGACCGTCATGTCGGCGATCAGATCAACCGTGATTTTCAGTGATTCTGCTTTCTCCGGAAACACCAAGCGAGCAACCCAATTACCGAACGGATCCTGCTGCCAATTAAGGAAATGGCCGGCTGGCTCTACATTAAGAGAATAGCTTAGAATGGGCGTGCGGGCATGCGCGGCTGGACGCAAACGAATTTCATGGGGCCACAGACTGATAGTATGGTCAAAACTATAACTGGTCTGGTGGTTAAGCGCGACACGGATGGTCATTGTGAACCTTTCAAGATGAGTAAACTACATCGGCAACAATTTGAGCCGATAACTACCATTCAAAAATGGGTAACTGGGCAAATGCTCGGCGCACGCCTTCTCCCCAACTTTGGCGCAGAAGCTTCATATAGGCATCCTGCTCATCAAAACGATGAAGGTTACCCAAAAGTAAGGACTCTCGTTTGTAACAAGCCAAATCGACCGGCAAACCGACAGATAGATTCGAACGCATGGTCGAATCAAATGAAACCAGCACGCACTTGATCGCATCCTCCATACACGTTTCCGCACGAATTACACGGTCAACGATCGGTTTGCCGTATTTGACTTCTCCAATTTGAAAATAAGGGGTTTCCGGGGTCGCCTCGATAAAATTACCTTCTGAATACACGAGGAAAAGCCGTTGATGCTCTCCAGCAATCTGCCCGCCCACGATAAAGTTAGCGCTGCCATCCACATTACTTTCCAATAGAAATGGGCCGTCACGATGCCGTACCTCGCGCAACGCAGCACCAATCAATTCGGCAACTTCGTACATCGAGTAGACATTCATTAAATTCGGTTCAGTATTATGCCGAATAGCTTGCTCTAGAATATTGATCGTTGCTTGAGTCACTGCAAGGTTGCCGGAATTAACCACGACCAACACCCGCTCACCTTCGCGTACAAAAGTTTTCATTTTGCGGAAAGTGGAAATATTATCCACTCCGGCGTTGGTTCGTGAATCCGATGCAAATACTATGCCAGCATCAATCATGGTGGCGACGCAATAGCTCATTGATATTTTTCCTTGGGTTTTATTTTAACATTTCTGACATTGGAATTTTACGCCGATTCTGCTTTGCTGATTACTTAAGGTTACACCTTAAAGGAATGCGCGTGTGCGGGCAAGATGGTAAACAATAAAAATCAACCAAAAACCCTAAATTTAAGTTTTATAGATTTACAAATACAATGAACCATGACGAGCCATTAAGACAAACTAACGCACCAAAAAAGTGCACACAGCTTTATATTCGCTCTTCCCTAATCTGAAATTAAGTGAATATGCTCCACCTTAGCAGAAATGCCTCCTCCTCCCGCTTGGCTTGGTAGCCACACTCCACGCCGACACCGGGAATAGCAATCAATGTTTCGCCGCAAAACAGTAGCGGCAACCTCTCTCGCCGCCAAGGTGGAAGCTCATGCTCTTGCAGCAGATTTTTCAAGGTAC
>Ga0007854_10000334_pt1 | contig 31754 bp, 28 predicted proteins | sample CryBogCBH12Aug08_FD_60382 | JGI IMG/M metagenome (GOLD analysis project Ga0007854, IMG submission 60382) | Freshwater microbial communities from Crystal Bog, Wisconsin, USA - CBH12Aug08 | ecosystem: Environmental > Aquatic > Freshwater > Lake | place: Crystal Bog, Wisconsin, USA | collected... | reverse complement strand
TTGATGGGCGAATCAGGAGCAGGTCAACTGACAAAAATGGTCAATCAAATTTGTATTGCTGGACTGGTTCAGGCGCTCAGTGAGGGCGTGGCTTTTGGAGCTCAAGCGGGCCTGGATATGAACCTAGTTCTTGACGTCATCGGAAAAGGCGCAGCACAAAGCTGGCAAATGGATAACCGTGGAAAGACCATGGTGGCAGATCAATTTAACTTCGGTTTCGCTGTTGATTGGATGCGCAAAGACTTAGGTCTTGTAATGGATGAGGCAAAGAGAAATGGAGCCAGGGTACCCGTCACAGCTTTGGTTGATCAGTTCTATGCTGATGTTCAAAAAATGGGCGGCAATAGATGGGATACATCCAGTCTTATCAAAAGACTTAAGTAACTCGTTTTACGCACTACTCTACGAAAAAGGGCGTCATGAAATCATGACGCCCTTTTTTTATCAGATTTTTTAGTTTGCTATTTAGACCTTGCGCCTGTCTCAGGCTGAGGGGTAGAGGTTGCGGGGGGATTCAATACCCTGAGCTCTTCATCTGACATTAACTGTAATACCTTGGTTACTTTCTTTACACCGCTCATATTGCGAGCAATCTCAGTTGCTTTGGTCGCCTCATTTTGAGTTACTCTGCCCATTAAATAGACATTTCCTTGCTCAGTGACGATTTTAAAACTGTTGACCATTAAATCTTTGTTATCTATGATTGCGGCCTTGATTTTTCCGGAAACAAGTAAATCGTGAGATCGATCTGCAAAACTGGAATTTGGCCCAATCGTTAACTCGTTAAGGACTGATCGAACATTCTCTACCTCACTGACTAGTTTGGCTACTGATTGTCGATCTTTATCATTGGGGACTTCACCCGTTAACAAAACTTCTAAATTAAAGCTATTTACGTTGACATGTACTCTGTCACCAAACACATTCCTGATCTGTCTTGACGCCCTTAGCTCAATTGACTCGTCTTCCAATTGAATGCCAGAGGTCCTTCTATCACTGGCTACGGCCACAGTGCCAGCCATTCCTCCAATGAGAAGGGGCGCACAACCTACAAGAGATGTTGCAAGTAAAGTACACAATAAAAAGTAACAAGCACTAGAATTTTTTATATTTTTCATAAGTTATCCGATTCTCCTAAGAGTTGATAATCCACTCCATCGCAAATACAGTGCAGAGCAAGTAGATGAACCTCTTGAATTCTCGCCGTACGCTCGCTTGGTACACAAATATTTACATCCGTTTCTCTGAGGGTTTGAGCAATTTTACCGCCTCCTTTACCTGTTAAAGCAACTACCGTCATCTCTCTTTCATGAGCAGCTTGTATGGCTGCAATCACATTTGCGGAATTTCCACTGGTAGATATTGCTAACAGCACATCGGTACTCTGCCCCAGGGCTCTGACTTGTTTTGAGAAAATTTGATTAAAGTCGTAATCATTGCCTATAGCTGTAATGATAGAAGAGTCTGTTGTTAAGGCGATTGCGGCTAGTTCGGGTCTTTCACGCTCAAATCTTCCCACAAATTCAGCGGCAAAATGTTGGGCGTCTGCAGCTGATCCCCCGTTCCCGCAGGCGAGAACCTTTCCTCCACTGGTTACACTTGAGAGTATTGCTTGGATAGCGGCAAAGATGGGTTTATTGAGTATTTGAGCAGCTTGGTATTTCAAATCTGCACTATCTATAAATTGCTGTTCAATGCGTTGTTCTAACATTTAGGCTCTTCTTTTTTCATCTTTTAATAATTTTCAACTGTTAGATATTTTTATTAATCCAACCTAGTCATTAATTGTAATGATAGTTAGTTAACCACTAATGCACCGAATTCAAATCAAATCAGTTATTCTTGAAACTTTCTAGTCTAATTGTTACATTAAACAAGGGTATCTAAGGTGAATTCAAGCTATACAAATGTTCTTAACGTCGCCAAAGACGCATTAAGTCATCAAGATTTTCCTATTTCATGCTTGTACATGGTTGCTACTCCCATTGGAAATCTTGCTGATATTACGCTTCGAGCCTTGAATACTTTATTTATTTGTGATTTTCTTGCCTGCGAAGACACTAGAGAAAGTAAACATTTACTAACAAATTATGGAATTGACAAACCCGCTTCTTCTTGGATTGCGGTTCATCAACACAATGAGGCTGAGCAATGCCCGAAAATCATCTCTTTGTTGTCCGCCGGCCATAGAGTTGCGGTTCTTTGCGACGCGGGCACCCCAGGTGTAAGCGACCCGGGGGCTTGGCTTGCTAGATCGGTTTCGAACGCAGGCTTTCGCGTCATTCCCATCCCTGGCGCAAGTAGTGTCACTACATTATTAAGTGCAAGCGGGATTGTTGGACATGGAGGGTTTGATTTTGTTGGATTTTTACCTACAAAGGCCTCAGAACGCAGTAACTTGCTTAAATTGATAGATTCACAGCCAAAAGCTACTGTACTTTTAGAGGCACCGCACCGATTAGACACATTGGCTAGTTCCATCTCCTTTATGGCCAATCGCAAGGTGACTATTGGACGTGAGCTGACTAAGCAATTTGAGGAAATTGCGACCCTTGAAGCCTCTCAAATCTCTGATTGGCTAAATGCTGACAGCAATAGAAAGAGAGGTGAGTTTGTAATCGTTATTCATCCAAGCGAAGCAAAGCATACCCATGATACCTCTAGCCATGAACTTCTCATAAAAACCCTTCTTGAAGAGCTTTCTTTGAAAACAACTGTTAAGTTAGCTCAACAGCTAACCGGGGCGCCCAAAAACGAACTTTACGCCCTAGCTTTGAAATTCTCCAAACATGAAAATTCCTAATTTTTCACAAATATTGCTGTTTAATTTTCAAATTTATTTATAACTCTTTTCTCAAGACAAAGAATAATTCTTAAAATTTTAATTTCTGGCTTTGCTGAATTAAATTAATGAACTAGGTTGAGCTGGTTTGGAGACCCCCTTGCGGCCTAAATGTTAATAATATGACCGGTGCTATCTGTAAACCATGTGTCCGGTACGGACCTAAAAAAATTGGTGCGGCTGGCGGGGATCGAACCCACGACCCTTGGCTTCGGAGGCCAATACTCTATCCACTGAGCTACAGCCGCACTATTTCTTTGCCTAGTGTTTGATTAATTGTAGGCTCACTATGTATTTTTGGGGATTCTTTGGTTAACACCGCTCACTTTATTGTGAACTTAAGGCCATAAATCTAGATCTAAATTCTTTGCGTCGCTATAATCTATCATTCTAATCGACAACGCCTATTTGAGGATACTATGAGCGACCACGAAGAACAAGCACACGATGGACCCATTAAAACACCAAAACAATTTCTTTTGGCTGTTTTCTATTCCTTTGTACTTCCGATTTTCATCATTATTGGACTAGTTTATTACGTTACTTCTGCAAACAAACCAGCAGAAGGAGCTTCAGATTTACCCAAATCAATTGCTGAACGAATTCAAAAAGTCGGTATCGTTGATATTCGAGATGCCAACCGTGAACTCAAGACTGGCGAACAAGTCTATAAAGCTCAATGTACAACTTGTCATGCAATAGGTGCACTTGGTTCACCCAAGTTTGGTGACGCCAGTGCATGGGGACCCAGAGTTAAAAAGGGTTACGAGACTTTGCTTACGTCTGCCCTTAAAGGCAAAGGAAATATGAGTGCTCAAGGCGGCGGTGAATTTGATGATGTCGAGATCGGCCGAGCTGTAGTCTACATGGCCAATGCTGGGGGTGCTAAATTTTTAGAACAAAAGGTACCGACAGCTACAAACAATAATATGCCTACTTCTGCCGCTAAATAATATAAGGTCAAAGCTTCTAACATTCAAATAGCCAGTTTTAACTGGCTATTTTTTTGAATTATTGATCGGACTTTTTACGTATCCAAATTTATCTTCCAACACCGATTGTTGAATAGGTTCGGGGATGAATTTTTTATCGATGATTTGGTCTGCTAATAAATCCATATCCAAACTATGTATAAGCCCAAGGCCGAGCTCTGTTTTTAAATAAACTCGCCCTTGCTCATCAACGTAGCATTCTTCTGCTTTTACGCCCACACCAGTGTGAGTATATATACTCTTATCTTTGTTAAATCTAAGAATGTAGGGTGCAAGTTCTAACTCTACAAATACTTTTTGCGGTCCATTTTGAAAATAATATTGACCCAACTCATCTGACTCGTAGTTTCTATTAATGAATTCAATTAGCTTGCTGTGTACAAGCTTAGATCCCTTACTTTGCGGAAAAGGCCCTTTGTTTTGAACAGTATCATCTCTTAAATACCAATCTCCTCGGCAATCGAGGGCAAGCCATCCGAAACAAGCTGGCACTTTTGGCCACTTGTGGATTGCCTGTTTTACAATTTCATCCATGATGAGACAATTTCAGGTAATGCACACAAATCACCTGGGAATGGCGACGTCGCAAATCCTACGTGACCCCCATATTTTGTTTTAATTTGAATCCCATAGCTATTAAATTCCTTTACATCTGGCAATGACTCTTTAGGGATGAAGGGGTCATTTAATGCGTTTATAACCAAGTGCGGGATTTTTATTTCCTTCAAATGCGGTTTCGACGAGCACTGCTGCCAGTAATCATCAACATCTCTAAATCCGTGAATTGGCGCAGTAAAGTGATTATCAAACTCATATAAGCTCTTGGCTTTCATTACTTTGTCATGATCAAACAATCCTGGAAATTGTTTTATTTTTGAACTCGCTTTTAGTTTCATAGTGCGAAGAAATCTTTTCTCATAAATATAGTGATTTATGCCTTCACCAATTCTTCTTCCACTTTGAGCTAGATCTAGTGGCGCACATACAGACACAACTCCTTTAACTATTTTTTGAGCGCCTTGTCCTTGCTCCTGAGCCCAGCGCAACAGTGCATTTCCTCCTAACGATATACCCACAGCCCAAATCTCGCCTTCAAATGCATACCTTATTCTTTTTAATATCCAATCTATTTCTTCATAGTCCCCACTATGATACGCCCGAGGAGCAAGATTCGATTCACCACTACATCCCCGAAAATGTGGAACACATAGTTCTATGTTCTCTTTACCCATATGCACCGAGAAAGCTACGGCGTAATGGCTTTTTGAATTACCTTCCAAACCGTGAAACAACACACACAATGAGGATGGTTTATTTATATTTTTCGTCCAATCAATATCAATAAAATCTTCATCGGCCGTTGATATGCGTTGCCGTACCCATGTCTGGGTTGGATATATATTTTGTGCGAATAGGGATGGGTAAATTGTCTGCGCGTGTCCACCTATTAACCATGCAGGGGGCTTATAGCCCCAGTTCAATGAAGCACCTGGCTTGAAATGCTTAAGTCTTTAATCTCTGTAGGGGTTCCTGGACTTGCATGATGGATTACAAGTTTCCATCCAATGGGGGTGCGTTGATAAACATTAGTTGTTGAGACGAATGCCTTTTGTGGTCCATCTGGCAACATGATCTCGACTTTTTCTACAACACTATGAACTGCACTTGTTAGTGAGCTTAATTTAATAACCCTCTCAGGCCTAGTTTGTATTGAACCATTTGCAAATAACTCCTCAAATGAGGCCCTAATTGCGGCCAAACCCACTATTCTTGGACCACCTGGATGAATGCATACAATTTCATCATCATCGGCCCAACAAGACATTAATTTGGTTAGATCGCCGTTTTGAAGTGCTTCATAAAAAGCCGCTTCAACCTCATCTGAGCTTCCCCCTATAGTCGCGGCATGTTGTTTTGATCTGCTCATGCTGGATTTTGGGGATTGATGATGATTAGTTGACCAATCTCGACGCGGATTTTTGAGTTTTATCTCTTTTTACCGTGTATGCGACGAACTGCGGCAAGTTGTGCAGCCAAAATTACCAATTCAGATTGCGCCTTAGCTAAGTCTTGCTCACCTTTTGCATTTTTAACTGATTCTTCTGCTGCAATTTTGGCTTGCATTGCTTTTTCTTCATCTAAGTCTTTTGCTCTAACAGCTGTATCAGACAAAACTGTTACACCGTCAGGCTGTACTTCTAAAATTCCACCGGCAACAAATACGGCTTCCTCTGAACCATCTTCGAGTTTGATTCTCACTGTGCCTGGGCGTATTCTAGTGATAAGCGGTGTATGTCTTGGAAATATACCTAACTCTCCAGACTCTCCAGGAAGCACAACGAAATTTGCCTCGCCAGAGAAAATAGCTTCCTCAGCGCTTACAACATCAACGTGAAATGTGCTTGTCATGGTATTACCTTCTTTTATTGGAGCCGGCTAATAAACCGGCTCACCACTTTATCGTGCTTTAAATTTTCTTGGCCTTCTCAAAAGCCTCATCAATGGTCCCGACCATATAAAAGGCTTGCTCAGGCAGATGATCACACTCACCACTTGCGATCATCTTGAAACCACGAATGGTTTCTGCTAGTGATACATATTTACCGGCTGTACCTGTAAACACCTCAGCAACGTGAAAAGGCTGTGACAAGAATCTTTGGATTTTACGTGCACGCGCTACAGTTAACTTGTCCTCGGGCGCCAATTCGTCCATACCCAAAATAGCAATAATATCGCGTAGTTCTTTGTACCGCTGTAATGTTCCTTGAACTGCGCGAGCTGTGTTGTAGTGCTCATCACCTACAACGTGTGGGTCCAATTGACGACTTGTTGAGTCAAGCGGATCTACAGCAGGATAAATACCAAGTGCTGCGATATCTCTACTCAAAACAACCGTTGAATCAAGGTGAGCAAATGTTGTTGCTGGAGAAGGATCGGTTAAGTCATCAGCCGGCACGTACACAGCCTGGATCGATGTAATTGATCCAACCTTAGTTGACGTAATACGCTCTTGCAAACGTCCCATTTCTTCAGCAAGTGTAGGTTGATAACCCACGGCTGAAGGCATACGACCTAGCAATGCTGATACTTCAGTACCTGCAAGTGTATAGCGATAAATGTTATCAACAAAGAATAGAACGTCACGGCCCTCATCTCTGAATGACTCAGCAATTGTCAAACCTGTCAAGGCCACCCGTAAACGGTTGCCAGGTGGCTCGTTCATCTGTCCATAGACCATTGCCACTTTAGACTCTTCAAGATTGTCTGATACAACCACATTTGATTCCATCATTTCGTGATAGAAATCGTTACCTTCACGTGTTCTCTCACCAACCCCGGCAAACACGGATAAACCTGAGTGTGCTTTAGCAATATTGTTGATCAACTCCATCATGTTAACCGTCTTGCCCACACCAGCACCACCAAACAGTCCCACCTTACCACCTTTTGCAAAGGGACAAACGAGGTCAATCACTTTGATACCGGTTTCCAGTAATTCAGTTGAAGGAGAAAGCTCATCATATTCTGGAGCTTTTCTGTGAATTGAAGCTGATTTGGCTGCTTGAATTGGTCCGCGCTCATCAATGGGTTGTCCCAAAACATCCATAATACGACCTAGTGTCGCTTTTCCTACTGGTACTTGAATTGCATGACCAGTATTGCTCACCATCAAACCACGTCTTAATCCGTCAGAACTTCCTAAAGCAATGGTTCTAACGACTCCATCACCTAGTAACTGCTGGACTTCTAACGTGAGGGAGGTACCCTCTAGTTTCAATGCGTCATACACTTTTGGCATTTGATCACGTGGAAATTCCACGTCAACTACTGCACCGATACACTGAACAATTTTTCCTTGCGCTTGAGCCATTTTTTGCTCCATAAATATAAATTCTTGTTACACCGCCGCCGCACCGGCAACGATTTCTGAAAGTTCTTTCGTAATCGCTGCTTGACGAGTTTTGTTATAAATCAGCTTTAGTTCGCCGATTACGTTTCCTGCATTATCTGTTGCTGACTTCATTGCAACCATTCGAGCCGACTGCTCTGAGGCCATATTTTCGGCAACTGCTTGATAAACCAGAGCCTCAATATAACGAATCAGTAAATCTTCGATCACTGAAGGAGCATCTGGCTCATACAAGTAGTCCCAAGTGTTTTTCTTGTGATTTCCCTGTATTTGTGAGTTAGACAAGGGCAGAAGCTGTTCAACGACTGGCTCTTGTTTCATAGTGTTAATAAACTTTGTATAGCAAAGATAGACTGCATTTATTTCTTTGGAAACATATGCGTCCAACAAAAGCTTAACAGGGCCAATCAACTTATCAAGATGTGGTGTATCGCCTATTTGTGTTACGTGAGAGACCACGTCAACACCTGCTCTGTTTAAAAATCCCAGACCCTTGTTACCAATTGCCATTGCCTTTGCGCTATGTCCAATTGCTTGTAGATCTTTTAGTTTTTGAGCCACTATACGAAGCATGTTTGTGTTGAGTCCACCACACAAACCTTTATCTGTAGAAACCACTATGAAGCCAGACGCTTTAGCGTTGTTGTGCTCCATAAACGGATGGACATATTCAGGGTTTGCATGTCCAAGATGAGAAGCTATTTTCCGAATCTTCTCACTGTAAGGTCTAGCAGCGCGCATCCTTTCCTGAGCTTTCCTCATTTTGGATGCGGCTACCATTTCCATGGCTTTAGTGATCTTCTTGGTATTTTCTACCGATTTGATCTTGCCTCTAATTTCCTTACCTGCTGCCATTAAAGCTTCCTTAGTTCATCAGGTTCGGATTAGACAAAAGACTTTTTAAACTCAGCCAATGCCGCAGTTAATTCAGCCTCTGCATCTTTATCCATTGCCTTGTCAGCCTCTAGTTTCGCAAGTAATTTTGCGTGTTGGTCTTTAAGGTGAGCATGCAGCCCCGCTTCAAACGCAAGCACTTTGTTAACTGCGATGTCGTCTAAATAACCTTTGTTGACAGCAAAAAGCGTAGCTCCCATCAAACTAATGGTTAGTGGACTGTACTGGGCTTGTTTGAGCAGTTCTGTTACGCGAGCGCCTCTATCAAGTTGCTTTCTGGTCGCCTCATCCAAATCTGAAGCAAATTGAGCAAATGCTGCCAACTCACGGTACTGCGCCAAGTCTGTACGAATACCACCTGATAAGTTTTTAACAAGTTTGGTCTGTGCAGCACCACCCACACGAGATACTGAGATACCTGCATTAATAGCTGGACGAATTCCAGAATTAAATAGACTCGTTTCTAAGAAAATTTGTCCATCTGTAATTGAAATTACGTTTGTTGGAACGAATGCAGAAACGTCACCAGCTTGTGTTTCAATTATCGGCAAGGCTGTGAGCGAACCCGTCTTGCCTTTAACTGCACCCTTAGTAAACTCTTCAACATAATGCTCGTTTACACGTGCTGCACGCTCAAGCAATCGGCTATGTAAATAGAACACATCACCTGGGTAAGCCTCACGACCCGGAGGTCTTCTTAGTAACAGAGATACCTGCCTATAAGCTACGGCTTGTTTAGATAAATCGTCATAAACGATCAATGCATCTTGACCACGATCTCTAAAATACTCACCCATTGTGCAACCGGAGTAAGCAGAAACGTATTGCATTGCAGCGGACTCGGATGCTGTTGCAGCTACAACAATGGTGTAGTCCATTGCGCCTGCCTGCTCTAAAGCACGTACTACGTTTTTTACAGAAGAGGCTTTTTGACCAATTGCAACATAAATACAGGTCATGTTTTGGCCTTTTTGATTGATGATTGCATCAATCGCAACTGCCGTTTTACCTGTTTGTCTATCACCAATAATTAATTCACGCTGCCCACGACCAATCGGAACCATCGAGTCAATAGATTTCAATCCAGTTTGCATCGGTTGCGAAACTGATTGACGAGCAATAACACCTGGAGCAACTTTTTCAATTACATCGGTCATCTTTGCATTGATCGGACCCTTCCCGTCAATAGGATGTCCCAAGGCATTGACAACACGTCCGATGAGCTCAGGCCCAACAGGAACTTCTAAAATCCTGCCAGTACACTTGACTACGTCACCTTCAGAAATGTGCTCATAATCACCCAAGATCACAGAGCCGACAGAATCACGCTCTAAGTTTAGCGCTAAGCCAAATGTGTTGTTAGGAAACTCTAACATTTCCCCCTGCATTACATCACTTAAACCATGGATACGACAGATACCGTCGCTCACGGAAATAACCGTTCCTTGGTTACGGATGTCTGCACTAGGTGCTAGTCCTTCGATACGACTCTTAATGAGTTCGGAGATTTCTGCGGGATTGAGTTGCATGACTCTTTCCTTCTTTCTTATTTAATGGTCTTGTCCTAACCTCGGTTAAGAGGTCAGGGCTACTTTCATTTCTTCAAGGCGGGACTTTACAGAAGTATCAAGTACCTCATCTCCCACCACCACTCTAACGCCGCCGATTAGGCTCTCGTCAATTTCAACACTAGTTTGCAATTGTCGAGAAAAGCGTTTTTGCAAAAGCTCTGTCACTGCATTTTGTGCTGCAGCGTCCAGAGGAAAAGCACTGTAAATGACCGCCTCAGAAAACCCAGACTGCGCATTTACCAATGCCCTAAACTGATGTGCGACTTCCGGCATCGCACTTAAACGACCGTGCTCAAGCATAGTGTTGAGAAAATTAAGCATTCCTTCAGAAAACTTAACTTTCAATACCGACCCTAACAAGTCAATGACCTGGGGAACAGTGACTTTGGGACTTAAGGAGAATTGCTTGACTTGCTCATCATGAGACAGTTGAGCAAGTCCATCCAACAAGTCAGCAGTCTGCTGAGCCGGCCCCAAGACTTTTGACTTGAAGAGTGCTTCAGCGTAAGGACGAGCTATTGTTGCAAGTTCAGCCATAAATCCTCTTACAACTCAGTCTTCAAGCGAGTAAGCAATTCTGCATGCACAGAGGCGTTTACCTCTTTGCGCAAAATTTGCTCCGCTCCCTTGACAGCCAAATGTGCGACTTCATCACGAAGTGATTCTTTCGCCCTTACGACCTGTTGCTCAGCCTCCGCTTTCGCGGCTGCAATGATTTTGTTGGCCTCCTGTGTAGCAAGTGCTTTTGCCTCGTCGACAATAGCCTGCGCACGACGCTCTGCATTCGCAATAATTCCAGCACCCTCCGTGCGCGTTTGATTGAGTCTTAACTCAACTTCTTTGTGCGCATTAGATAGCTCTATTTTTGCATGCTCAGCAGCGGCCAAACCGTGTGCTATTTTTTCAGCTCGCTCATCCAAAGCGTTGGCAATGGGGGGCCACACGAATCGCATCGTGAACCATACCAATATACCAAATACGATGGCTTGAACGAACAGCGTTGCATTGATACTCACGGCAACACCTTTCTTTTAGCGGTTGTAATACTTACTTTAAAACGAATGGGTTTGCAAATGCAAACATCATCGCGATACCCACACCAATCAAGAATGCGGCGTCAATCAAACCTGCAAGCAAAAACATTTTTGTTTGCAATTCATTCATAAGTTCTGGCTGGCGGGCTGCCGCCTCAAGGTATTTACTACCCATAATGCCAATTCCGATACAAGCGCCAATGGCGCCCAGTCCGATGATCAAGCCTGCGGCGAGTGCTACAAAACCGAGTACATGTTCCATTGATAGCTCCTGTTGTCAAAAAAAATGGAAAGGTTAAAAAAAGATTACCCAATCAATGCGCGTCGTGCGCCTGACCGACATACACCAAAGTCAACATCATAAAAATGAACGCCTGTAGTGTGATGATCAAAATGTGGAAAATGGCCCAGATTGTTCCAGCAATTATCTGCCCAACCGGCAGCAGTATTCCAGGTAAAGAGATTGCTGCAGCACCACCCATGAGGGCGATCAACATAAACACCAACTCACCTGCATACATATTTCCAAAAAGTCGCATTCCGTGCGATACAGTCTTCGCAGCAAACTCAATCATCTGCATCAAAAAATTAATAGGCCATAAAATGGGATGCGATCCAAATGGGGCAGTAAATAACTCGTGCAACCATCCGCTAAGGCCCTTAATTTTTATGTTGTAAAAAACACAAACCAGCAAAACAGATGTAGACAAACCCAGAGTAGTTGAAAGATCGGCAGTCGGCACCACCCTTAAATAAGCATGATGAGAACTCTCGCCAGCCATCTCAAATATGGCACCCCAAATTGAGGGCAGAAAGTCAACAGGCAACAGGTCCATTGCATTCATCAAGAAGATCCATACAAATACAGTTAGGGCCAAGGGAGCCACAAACGCACGACTTCCCTCGTTATGGATAATTGCTTTGGACTGGTTGTCTACTAATTCGAACAAAATCTCTACCGCCGCCTGAAACCTACTAGGCACACCGGGTGTGACCTTGCGAGCTGCGTTCCAGAGCAAAAAAGCCCCGATCACACCTAATGTCAAAGCCCAAAATACGGAATCTAAGTTGTAGACAGAAAAGTCAATAATGCCAGACATCGGCTTATTTTGCAGATGCGTAAGGTGGTGACCTATGTACTCACCAGCTGTAGGAGCGCTTTCTACTGACATATTCCAAACTTTAATAATTAACTACGATATTTTAAGGAGCTTTGTTTGTTGAATAACTTCTCCAAACCACAAAACCCCAAAAACCCTTCAAAGCCAGAACCATTCCTATCAAGAGGGACGGCCAGCTTAAACTCTCACCTATCATCTTGGATGCCGAAAAAAGCATTGTCACGGACAACGCAACTTTCACGAACTCCCAAACAAAAAACTTCGCTACTGATATCCCTAAACTGCCCCGACCAAATTTCGAATTTAGCCCCCTGACGCATATCGCACCAGGGATTACGACAACAAAGACACCGTAAAGACCAGACACTGCCCACCCAGATTGACCAAACATCAACTGGAAGAAATACAAAAAAACAGTTCCGACCAACCCTACAAACCCTTGCGATAGAACCACCCCCCAAACATTGGGTTGCGGATGTTGTTGCCTCCACAGTTCAACGTCCTGGGCGCTCATCGCAGCAAACTCTTCTGGTGCTTTATTTTCGTCTGATTGAACCACAGCCCCAGAGAATTCGCTTTCCGCTGAAAATACGACTTGTTTCTTATCGGTCATAGTTTTTATGCCAAGTCCAAAGTCATATAACCTTCAGCAAAGCCTGTTATTGTAAAGCATAAGTTGGATCTCTGTACAGGTTAATTAATTTTTCGAAACCAACCTTAATGATTATAGAACGACCGTATTTGTAATCCTTATATATGACTTTATTAACAAACCATTGTGGGAAGTTAGAAAAGTTGGATAATTGTCCAATGACTTCAAAATACTCATTCATACCTCCCGAATTACCTTCAACCATCTGCTATCTCAATGGGGAATTTTGTCCCCTTGCTCAAGCAAAAATCAGTGTGCTTGACCGAGGTTTTATTTTTGGTGACGGTATTTATGAAGTTGTCCCGCTTTATTTCGGGAAACCTTTTAGATTCGAACAGCACATGAAAAGATTTCAGCGTTCGTTAAAAGAATTGAGAATTGAGAATCCTTTTTCAAATGCTGAGTGGTTAGAAATAATCAATACTTTGGCCGGTCGATTTGCAGAAAGCGTGAATCAAAAGGTAGAAGATACCCATCAAATCATTTATTTACAAATAAGTCGCGGAGTTGCGCCTCGAGATCACGTCATGACAAAGGGCATTAGTCCTACGGTTTTTATGATGACCAATCCACTAAAAGCAATTTCACCAGAGTTAAGAAATGCTGGAGTCCACTGCGTAAGCGCACATGATTTCAGATGGGAAAAAGCCCACATTAAGGCTACAAGTCTTTTAGGCGCCGTTCTCTCAAGGCAAATTAGTGCAGATATCGATGCTACAGAAACCATTATGTTCAGGGGTGACAACTTAAGTGAGGCCTCTTCTAGCAACGTATGGATTGTCTCAAATGGAACTGTATTTGCTCCTCCTAAAGATAATTTGTTATTGGAAGGTATTCGGTATGGCTTGATCGAGGAAATATGCGGCGAGATTGACATTCCATTTGTTTTACGTCCAATTTCTCGCAATGAAGTTTTTAATGCCGATGAGGTTTTACTATCTTCTGCCACCAAGGAGGTACTTGCGGTCACCAAGATTGACGAGACTCTAATTGGTTCACATACTTCACATTCTGGTCAACCTGGTCCTGTATACAAACGGATCTATAAAGCCTATCAAAATTATATTGAGCGTGTCTGTAAAAACACCAATTAAATTGTATTTCTCCAATTATGACCATTAAACCAAAGAACATTAAAGACTCAAGCGAAATAGTACAAGCTCAAGAGTCTTTGATTGAGTATCCCAGTTTATTTCCAATTAAAGTAATGGGCCAAAATGTTGAGGGCTTTTTGGAGGCAATGATACATATTGCTCAGTCATTTGATCCTTCATTTGATCCACGCACTATTGAGTTACGACCCAGTTCTGGCGCTCATTATCTTGGCATTACGCTCACCATAAATGCAACTAGCCGCGAGCAATTAGATGAGCTTTACCGGACTTTATCTACACACCCGATGGTCAAAGTTGTTCTTTAATGCTTATCAAGTTCTTAGGCAATGTTGATTATTTGAGCTCATTTGCTGATATGCAGGAGTTCACCCAAAACAGGACTGACTCTACGGCAGATGAAATATGGGTTTGCGAACACCCACCAACATTTACCCAGGGCTTAGCGGGGAAAGTTGAACACATATTAAGCCCAACTAACATACCCATTATTCAGACCAATCGAGGTGGGCAAATCACATTTCACGGACCAGGTCAAATTGTTGCCTACCCACTTATCGATTTAAAGCGTTTGGGGATTTTCGTAAAAGAATATGTTTATCGCCTTGAGGAGGCGATTTTAAAAACACTACTTCAATTTAAAGTCACTGGACACCGTGTTCAGGGGGCACCTGGCATTTACGTTATTTTAGATTCACCATTTGGTCACCAAATTTTGAAAAAAGATCAAGAACTTGCTGATATCACTTCAAAATCAGCGTTCTCAGGTCTTGGAAAAATTGCTGCACTAGGTATTAAAGTGAGTCGTAACAAAACATATCATGGCCTATCTCTAAATGTTCAGATGGACTTAAGGCCATTTGATTTTATAAATCCCTGTGGTTTCAAAGGTTTAAAAACCATAGACCTCTCTACAATCGGCTGCTCACCAGATAAAAATGAAGTGGCTCAGGTTCTGTCAGAAAAACTAGAGATGTATCTTTCATGACCTGAAAGTCTTAGGATTTTTAATTAATTACTTATTGCGTTCTTTACTAATTTTTCTCGTATGAATAACGAAAATACATTCCCTCCTAAAGAAGCAACTCCAAGCGTAGTCGATGCTCATTATTATGATCCTCTGATTAAGCAAAAAGCTGCGGCAAAGTTATCAAGAATTCCAATCAAAGTACAACAATCTGATGAAGTCTTAAAAAAACCAGATTGGATTCGTGTCAAAGCGGCCTCAACAAACACTCGCTTTTATGAGATCAAGGACATTCTTCGTAAAAACAATTTAGTCACAGTTTGTGAAGAGGCGTCCTGTCCAAATATTGGTGAATGTTTTGGAAACGGCACTGCAACATTTATGATCATGGGCGACAAATGTACTAGACGTTGCCCCTTTTGCGACGTAGGTCATGGTAGACCAGACCCATTAGATGCAAATGAGCCTGTTAATTTAGCTAAAACCATACAAGAACTAAAGCTCAAATATGTCGTGATCACAAGCGTAGACAGGGATGATTTAAGAGACGGTGGAGCCAATCATTTTGTTTCTTGTATCGAGAATGTCAGATCTTTATCTCCAGCGACTCAAATTGAAATCTTAGTCCCCGATTTCAGGGGAAGGGATGACCGAGCTCTTGAGATTTTAAAAAAATCACCGCCAGATGTAATGAACCACAATATTGAGACAGTCCCAAGGCTCTATAAGCAAGCCAGACCGGGGAGTGACTATGATTTCAGTCTTAAATTACTTCAAAAATTTAAAATTCTTTTTCCTCATGTTCCTACCAAAAGCGGACTTATGGTTGGTTTAGGTGAGACTGACGAGGAAATATTGCAAGTTATGCAAGACATGCGAAACCACCAAATTGATATGTTAACCATTGGTCAATATTTATCCCCCAGCAATAGCCATTTGCCGGTACTACGTTACGTCCATCCAGACACATTCAAAATGTTTGAAGAAAAAGCTTATGAAATGGGCTTTAAGCATGCTGCAGTTGGAGCCATGGTCCGATCAAGTTATCATGCCGATAAGCAAGCGCATTCAGCAAATAACACGTGAGTTGATGCTTTTGCGATAGTGCTTGCTTTTTTTGCCAAATTACAGATACTTTGGCCTAAAATTAGTAGCTTCAAATCAATTCAAAAGTTGTTTGGTGAGATAAAACTTTTCGATTTTAGAGCTTCTGAATAGTAGAAGCCAATATATTCAGATGCAATTTCTAGGTTTATTTTTCGATATTTATTAATATTTTCACTGATCAACTCGTCTGCGCCACTCTTCCATTAATTTACTCCAACGAATTTCAGCCAATTCAATACTCCTTTCTTTCACGTGTCCAAATCCTTTAATAGACTCTGGCACATTGGCTATTTGAATAATTAACTGAAGATCTTTAGAGCCCTCGGAGTTCATTAGGTCTTGAATCAGTGATTTATAAGTGACGATCAATTGACGTTCTTGTTGACGCTCACGGGTTTTGCCAAAAGGATCGAGCGCAGTAGCACGTAAGAATTTAAATGGGGCCAATATTCGAAATAAAACTTTTGTCATGGGACCCATTTTTTGCTTGATCAGTTCGCCCTTATCGTTTCTTTTCGCCAAAATGGGAGGAGCTAAATGATAATTTATTTTATAGTCTCCCTCAAACATATCTTTTATGCGCTGATTAAAGTTTGATTGAAGATGCAATCTGGCTACTTCGTACTCGTCTTTGTAAGCCATTAATTTAAAAAGATTTTTAGCTACTACAAGCGCTACTTTTTCACCTAGTTTTGAGTGTACTTGGTCAACAAACTCTTTATAGGAGTTTGCATAAGAACTATTTTGATACGCTGTTAAGCGCTGGACACGATTGGCTAAAACGGTAGACCATTTTTCTCTTTGTAAGAAAGATATTTTTTTAAACTCTTCCTCATTCCTGTCTTCATCCGTGGAGGCTTCTAAGGCAGCAAGTCTCCCTATCTCAAACGCTGATTTATTTTTCTCAACAGAGACTGCATTTAATTCGATAGCTCTTAAAATCGATTCTCGTCTTAGTGGAATCCAACCCCTTTGCCAAGCAAATCCCAAGATAAGTGGATTCACATAAATACTGTCGCCGAGTTCTTTGACTGCCAAATTGTAAGCATCAAAATTTCCTAAGTCTGCCTGAGTGCCACCTAGCGCGTTTAGTAAATCTTCTTTGCATTTATCGCTTGGATTTTTCCAATCTCGGTCCTTGACAAATTGTGCAGTTGGTGAGCTGTGTCGATTAAATACAACCTTGGTTCGTCCAGAGACAATTTTTAAAATGGTTTCTTTACTTGTTCCAACAATAGGATCACAAGCCATCACCAAGTCGGCACTCACGGTGGATACTCTGGTTGTACGAATGGTGTTTTGTTCGTTCGCAATAATCACATGACTCCATGTCGCGCCGCCCTTTTGGGCTAAGCCTGCAGAGTCTTGAGTAACAATGCCCAATCCTTCCATATGCGCTGCATATCCAAGTAACTGACCTATAGTAATGACTCCCGTTCCACCCACACCAGCAACCACAATTCCGTATCCTAAGTTATATTTTTTTAAATCTGGGAGTACCGGCTCAGGTAACGCATCTTTGTCACTATTTAATTGATAAGCATTGCTTGCATTCGATTTCAAATTCTTAGGTTTTAGACTCCCACCCTCAATTGTCACAAAGCTTGGACAAAATCCCTTTAAACAACTTAGGTCTTTGTTGCATGCACTTTGGTTGATGGTTCTTTTACGTCCAAGCTCGGTTTCCATTGGCTCAACGCTGATGCAGTTGCTGGCAATTCCGCAGTCTCCGCAGCCTTCACAGACCTCTTCATTGATCATGACACGCACTGCAGGATCTACCATCGTTCCACGCTTGCGCCGTCTACGTTTCTCGGTTGCACATGTTTGATCGTAAATTATGACGGTAGTACCGGCAATCTCTCTAAACTCTCGCTGAATCCTATCTAATTCATCCCGGTGTCTTACCAAAACACCGATTGGTAATTCCTTTACTTCATCATATTTTTCTGGCATATCCGTTACGATAGTGACTTTTTTCACTCCTTCTGCTTTCATACTTTGAGCAATTTGAATGACCGTGTGCCCCTCAGATCGCTCACCAATGGGCTGCCCTCCAGTCATTGCTACGGCGTCGTTATACAAGATTTTGTAAGTGATATTTACGCCTGCAGCAACACTTTGCCTAATTGCCATGATGCCACTGTGAAAATAAGTACCGTCTCCTAAATTGGCAAAAATATGTTTTTCATTAACAAACGGTTGCTGCCCTATCCAAGGGGTCCCCTCTCCCCCCATTTGAGTAAATCCAGCGGTTTGCCGGTCCATCCAAAGGCTCATAAAATGGCATCCAATTCCAGCCATTGCCCTTGAGCCCTCTGGCACTACAGTACTGGTGTTATGTGGACAGCCAGAGCAAAACCAAGGTTGCCTCTCACTGGTTAAGCTAAGTTGGGTCATAGCACGCTCTTTAAGATCGAGTCGCTCAATATGTTGATCAATTCTCCCCTGAGTTAGGTTGTCAACTCCTAGTGCTTTCAACCTTTTAGCGATAGCTCGGGCAATAATAGTCGGATTCAAATCTGCACTTGCTCTTAAAAGCGGCAGTTGATTTGAAGCATAAGCTGCCCATTGCCCTTGAGATGTATTTGAATTGGGATCCAAATCAAACTTACCCAATATTTGTGGTCGTTTGGAATCGCTCCAACTATAGAGCTCGTCTTTTAATTGCGTTTCTATTAAGGATCGTTTTTCTTCTATGACCAAGATTTCTTTTAAACCCTTAGCAAAATCGGATACGCCATGAGGCTCAAGCGGCCAACTCACATTAACTTTGTGAACGCGGATTCCAATTTGGTGGCAGACTTCATCTGTTAGTCCTAAATCCGCCAGAGCCTGACGTGTATCGTTGTAAGCTTTTCCACTTGCAATAATGCCCATCCGATCTTGAGCACTTTCAATGACATTGAAATTAAGTTTATTTTCTTTTATGTAGGCAAGAGCGGCCGCCCATTTAAAATCAAATAGCCTAGACTCCTGACTCAAAGCGTCATCCGGCCAACGTATTGCCAATCCGCCTAAGGGTAATTGAATGGAAAGCTCTGGTCTTTTAACTACTACTCTAGATGGGTCTATAAGCACTGTAGCGCTAGATTCAACTATTTCTTGTATCGTTTTCATGCCCGACCAAAGACCACAAAAACGGCTTAATTCAAATGCATGAACACCCAAATCCAAAATATCTTGAACGCTAGAGGGGAAGAATACTGGCATACCACATGCCATAAAAATCTGATCACTTTGGTGTGCAGCAGTGCTACTTTTGGCGATATGGTCATCCCCTGCAACTGCAATTACCCCCCCCCACCGAGTTGTACCTGCCATGTTTGCGTGTTTGAAGACATCGGCACACCTATCCACCCCAGGTCCTTTGCCGTACCAAATCCCAAAAACACCATCGAATTTATGTTCCTTTGGAGGGGAAAAACCTAGCTGTTGAGTACCCCAAATAGCTGTAGCAGCCAACTCTTCATTCACTCCGGGTTGGAAAATAATATTTTCTTTCGCAAGAAAATCTTTAGCTTTCCAAAGAGACTGGTCGTAAGCTCCAAGAGGGGATCCGCGGTAGCCACTTATCAATCCTGCGGTATTTCTCCCTTCCAACAAGTCTCTTTGTCGCTGCAGCATAGGCAGTTTGACTAGAGCCTGTACTCCACTCATGAAAGCCCGTCCACTGTCTAGGGCGTATTTGTCGTCAAGTGAAACTTCTTTTAAAGCTTTAATTAAGTACTCTGGCAATGGAGCGTTCATAAAGGATAGTCCAAAAAGCGAGGATTGTTTATATTTAAATGCTAAGGTATGACCTCCAAAGTGTACGAGGTATTTTAAAAAAAGTATTGCAGACAACTACCTAGACTATCTAGGCAGAAGAGCCCACATATTTAAATTTTGTTTCAAACGCCCCGCTATCTCACCGGCCTCTGTACCCGTTCCCACGAAATAATCTGCTCTTAATGGACCAACAATTGCGTTTCCTGTGTCGTGTGCCAATACAAGTCTTTTAAGCTGAAGCGTTGGACCATCTGAAAAAAGCCAAAGCGGGGTACCGTAAGGAATATTTTGAGGATCAACTGCGACCGATCTCCCGGCGGTTAAGGGAATGCCCTGAGCTCCTTTTGGACCCAGACTTGGGTCCTTTAAAGGCTCTTCTTTAAAAAAGACGTACCTTGGGTTTGACCACATGAGTTCATTCACTCTTAAAGGATTTTTATTAATCCACGCCTTAATTCCGGACCAAGACGCATCTGTGATTTCACCCCTGTCTAGCAAGTAACGACCAACACTTTGGTAGGGTAGTTCATTTGAAGCGGCATACACTGCCTTAATCCATTTCTTGGATCCATCTGGCTCCAATACATTAATTCTTCCGGATCCCTGGATTTGTAAAATAAGGAGATCTACAGGATCCGCTAACCAAGCAATCTCACGCCCAATCAAGTTTTTTTGTACGGCCTCAGATTTATCAATTTCTTGGCGGGAGTACCATCTTGAGTGGTTTCCCTTTAAGCTTAGTATTTCATCTGTAGGCATATAAATTGGAACTTCAAACCCAGGTTTTTTTATCCTTGATGCACTAAATACTGGCTCGTAATAGCCTGTCAAAAGTCCACCAGACTCGCCAGCCTGACCCAAAATTTTATAGGGTTGGAGATGGGACATCAAAAAAAATCTCTGTTCTTGTTCATCTGCAATCACCAGAGGTTTAATAAGTGGACAAAGATTAGCAAACCAAGATGAGGGTTGATCACAACTCATCAATAGTGCGGCCCAAACTTGCGGCAACGACTCCTGATACCAACCAGGTAATTCGTCCCAAGTGGATGCTATCCAACGAGCTTTTAATGATTCAACGCTAGTTCCTAAGGGGGTAGACAAATTGTTAGGTGCGTTTAAATACGGGTTTGGTCTTTTATCTATATTTTTTTCTATTGTGGATGTTCGTCCGAGTGTTGGATTTGTTGAAATATTATTCGTCTCGTTTACAGTCTGATTTGAGGCATCTGCCCTTTTTTGAACAGAGCTGCAGGAGCACAATATTAAATGAAGAGATAAAATGAAACACCATCCTAAAATGGATGTGCCATAGTATCTGTTTTTAATTCCTTTGATCATATTTTTCAGGTCGTACATGTATTTAATTTTATTAGAAGCTTTTATGGCCGGCCTCATTTTGGTTGTGATTGTTTGGTGGACTATGTTCACTGGGCGCCCCAAGAATTTAGAGACCCATAATATTGGTGACTTAGTTGAAGACCCTAGTCCAAAGAATAATCCACCAGACAGCAACGCGAAGAAATAAGTTGGATCAAAATATTCTGTGTTCTAGTGCTGGGAGTTGGCTTCTTGCTAAAGCGTTCTCTGTCCAGCTTATATCTTGAACGACACACCCTTCCCCTGATTCTCTTTCAGCGATAATTTTTCCCCATGGATTGATGATCATCGAGTGTCCCCAGGTTTTTCTATTATTTTCATGTAGCCCACCTTGTGCAGCGGCAACAACCCACAGCTGATTCTCGATAGCCCTAGCTCTTAAAAGTACTTCCCAATGAGCCTGACCTGTGGTGAATGTAAAAGCGCTAGGTACTAATACCATTTCAGCACCTAAATCGGTCAAAACTCTGTAAAGCTCAGGGAATCTGAGGTCATAACAAATACTAAGTCCGACTCTCCAAATATGACCATCTTTGCTTGGTAGATCAAAGACAACTGGCAAAGTGCCAGGAACAAGAGTTCTTGACTCATCGTAGTCCTCATTTTCATTATTAAATTTAAAGAGATGAATTTTGTCGTACCTTGCAACGCAATTCCCACTTGGATCAAAAACCAAAGTGGTGTTGTTGACTTTGTTGTGATCTCCCTCAAGCGCTAATGGAAGAGTCCCCCCTACTATCCACATCTTATGATGCGCTGCTTTTTGGGCAAGCATGTCTTGAATTGGTCCTGAGCCGAAGGTCTCTTTTATTTTTACTTTATCAGTGTCTTTAGCACCTAAGATACAAAAATATTCAGGTAGCAAAGCGAGCTCAGAACCAAGCCCGGCTGCATCATCTAGTAGGGAACCTGCGGTTTGTAAATTAGGAGCCGTCTCAATTCCTGAGACCATTTGTATTGAGGCAACTTTCATTTTTTAATCTCACCTCTTGAATCCACCTTAGTAACGGTTGGATCGCTCCAAGTGCCGTCAATAATGAAATCTTTAGTCGCTGCCTGAGATATCGGTTTTTTTAGAAAGTACTGCGCAAGATATGAGGAAATACCAACAATTGGATTTATAGCTGCAACAACCAAAGAGGCTGTTCCTGCATCTATCTCGGGTATCACGATAACTTTTAGATGTTGAGTTTCCCGACTTATGTCTGCAAAGCCTTCCATTAAAATTGCTGCGTTGACGCCCTTCATCTGTAAATTATTGGTTTTTGCAATTCCCAAATCAATACCAATATCACCTCTAAAGAAATCAAAGGAAAAGCCTTCACTGAATATATCTTTGAAATCTAAAAACAATCGTCTAGGCAAAGCTTGTAAATTTAACACACCTAGCAACCTAGCCGCTCCTGGCTCAGTTTTTAGAAAAGATCCTTTTTCTACATTCACATTGAAATGTCCATTTAGGCTTGGATAGTCCATCTGAAGTGGTGAACCGTTCCAGGCAACTTGTCCAGCCAATTTGCCCTTGCCTGCATTTACCGCACCTTTTGTACCCAATCTATCTAAGAGTTGTCCTGCATTCTCTATGTCTAGATTGAAATTCAAAGTTGTTTTTTTAATATTTTGCGACTTTTCAGATTCTTTAATTAATGCCCAAACCCCAGTAGCTTGAAACTTGGCTTCTGGGACGGTCAAATTAAGCTTATTTATTCTCCACTCTTTGCCCCCATCGGATTGCAGTTGATTTGTGGCTTCTATCTCAGCTCGCCCTAACTTTTTTCCTTTTATTTCAAGCTCATCAACAACAATGTCAAGTGTCGGCAACAGTGAATCTTTTTCATTTAACAAAGATTCAACCGAGTCAACTGCGGCAGGAGGAATATTTAACAAAGTCATTCTTGCATAGATCTTGGCGGCGAGTGACTGAGAGGAAATTTTGTAATCAATGGCTCCCTTGGCCTCAGTCGAATTTATGTTTAGATGCCACAGTCCGCTGGGCGATGCATCTTGATAGCTGGCATCTAAAGATACTTGGTGTATCGATCTCCTGGACAAAACCATCTCTGCAGCTTTAACACGAATCCCTGTTGGAATCAACTTTCCCTGAGTTTGCAAAGGAACATTGAGATTCAAGTTCTGATTGGCTGCTGAATCTCTTTTTATATTTTTATTTCCCTCTTTACTAACATCCCTAGAAAGATCTGTTGTCTCATCGAAATTAGAGATCACAGACTCCCAACTATCTGCGTCTAATCTTGGGACATCAACATTTACAAAAATACCTGATTCAAGGACCGTTGGAATTTGTGGACGAACACCTGAATAAATGCCAATCCAACCCCTTTCAAAAAAGGTGGGTGGGTTCGCATTTAATTTTGAATTTTTATTATTACTTTGACTAACCGTAGAAGCCGCTTCACTTAGAAAACTCATAAATAATGCTTGTCCAACAGAGAGTGTGGTTTTGAGTGCCTTTCTGGGCATGCTCGGATAGGCAGAATTATTTTGTCCTGTCTGGGATAAAGATGCGGCGGCCGAGGTCTTATTTAAAGGAACCGGTGTTGCCTCAGGTTGCAAAGTTACATTCAACTTCAAAGGCAACTGGCTATCCATTGTTTTACCAAGTGGAGCAGGTAAATCACTGCCAAGTCCAAATAAACTACTATTAAGCTCAAAGTCTAATTGCCCCTTTCGAACTACTGCGGTCGCAAAGTAACTTGTTTGTCCATTAAGGAATTTAGCCAACTTAGAAATAATAGGATTCTCTTTGGCTTGTTTTAATCCGTCTGAGCTAATTTGGCCTTGTATTTTAATAATTGAATTATCAGAGTTGAAATCAGTCTTATCTGAAACAAACTTTAACCCCCCTTCTAGCTTTGCCTCCGAACCCAGTATTCGAGCACGTAAATTACTTAAGGTAAATCCAGCTTCATTAAAGCTCAAGGACCCTCTCACTTTATTTAATGTAGGTAGATTTGGTGACAAAAATAAATCGTTATTTACAAAAGTAACTCCTCCTTGTACTTTTGTTTTGGATAAATCATTAAGAGGCAAATTTAAATTCAAATTAAATTCGCTGAGAGAACCCCCACTGGACTGTGAACTAGATAAACTATCGCCTAGTAATTCACCGATAGCACTAGAATTAACGACTTTTAAAGCGTCAGAAAGCGACCCTTTCGCCTTCGCTTTGACGCTCAGGACAGGCTTGAAGAAATCTACTATTTCAGTATTTATATCGTAGATATCAATATTGTTAGCCTGCGAAGTGGCTAATTTAGCTGCAGCGTTTTTGATACTTAAGCTTTTACGATCAATCACAAGATCAGCATTTAAGTGAAGCAATTCAGGCCAGGTTTTTAATTGTGATTGGCCTTTTAATTCATTGGAGCCTTGAGGGTAATATTGATAGTTTAAGTCCTGCGCATGAGCAACAATATGAAATTCACCCTCTTTCGCATTTGCAAACGGGAACTTATCTAAAGGTCCCTTTATTTTGATACTTCCCCCATTTATTGAACCTTGCGTGATTGCTTCTTGTAAATATTTTCTTAGCCAAGGTTCAATTTTGTTGGGCAAGTATCTATAGATTTGTTTTGCTTTTCCATCCCGAATATCTATTTTTAAATCAATATTATCTTTATTATCTGAGCCATTTCGACTATCTGAGCTCCAATTTAAATTGAATCCGCCTTGTGCGTCTTCATTGAGAACAGTAGCATTAATTATTTGCAAATCAAATTGATTTTCGGTTTGATGCCATATCAATTCTGCATTTGCTTGCTTGAGTTGAACAATTGGATCGTCTAACCAGCGAGGCAAAGAAATGAAACCATTTTTTATGTCTATCGTTGCACTACCACCTTCGTTTGCTACTTTGAAATGTATATTTGCGTTTTCGACACCAGGAAAACCTTTGAGAAAATCAGTCTCTTGATTTAAACCTCTGTCAAATTTAAAGTTATCTAACACTCCATCAGTTTTGTAATTTTTAGTACTGCGCCCGTCAAAGTCCCAACTAAATTTAAATTTCGTTAAATTACCGCCCATATCTATTCGTTTTAAATTTTGAATAATTTTTGAGTCAAATAAGAAATTATTCAGCTGATTTTTTATTGGTTGCAATGAAACTTTATCAATGCCAATAGAGCCTGTTCCTGGCTTAAATAAAGTTGATAATATATTTTGATTTTCCACATCAACTATTGCATTTGTAATATCAGACTTTGTAAGATTTTCTGGCTCAATTATTTTTGGATGCCACTCAAAAAAAGCATTATTTAAATCCCAAAGCGCGCCGTCTTGTGTCGTGAATTTAAAATCTTTTGCTTTAATCTCTTGTTTTTTTGAGTCCAGGTTAGCGATTAATCTACCCCCTATATTTTTTAAATTGATATTTTTAATTAGATTAGTATTTGCTTTTATCTCTGAGAAACTTATATCAGTTGTAAATTGATTGACCTCTCCTTTTTTAATCTTTGACCAAATCCGGACCCATCCTTTTGCAGAATCAATTGAAAAAGAATTGTTTTGAGGAAAATATCTATTCAACAAAGATAACTCTATTTCTGGCAATGTAACTTGTATATTTCCACTCCAGTTTTTGAATTCTCCTGCATGAGTTGATAGTAACGACTCTTTAAATTCCCCTTGTAAGCTAAATCTTTGTCCAAACTCTGTAGGCGGTGTCGCCTCAATTTTCATTGCATGAGATTTCAGCCCATTAAGGAAAACGATCTCAACTTCATTGAATTTAATAGGCTTGTTTGATTTATTTTCATCACTCAAAATTACTGTTGCTCGGTGAACTTGTAGGTTGGGTTGCGAAAAAAACCAATCCGTTCCTTTGTTACTGTCACTAGAGGTTATTGGAAGTCCAGCCACATGAATATTGCCCTCGTTATCTTTTTGTACTGATACATTCGGATTTTCAATCAGTACATGATCGAATGAGAGTCTCATAATTGAAGCCACCGAGAGGTCAATAGATACTTTTGGGATTTCCAACACCTCGTCTGTTCCAGAGGACTGTGTAGATTTGAATCTCACACCATCTAATAAAAAAGAAGGTATCAAATAACTTGTGTCAGCTGAAATTTGTTCGATCGAAACTTGAGTACCAATATACTCGGATGCCAGGCGTTCTATATCTGCACGCCAATACGCTACTTTTGGAGCTACCCAATAATTCAATATTCCAATACTTGTGAAAATTAGTATGCTTAGTCCCGCTGCAATAAAAATGATTGCAGTTGCAATTAATTTTGACCACTTTAATAGGGCAATAGGATTGATAATGTTATTCAGTAGCTGTTTAGGCACGGTAAATATTTTTTGAACTGCTAACTAGGATAATCTCCTTTGAGCTCTGAGTTAAAAGCCCTCAAGATTTTCAATTGAAAAGTATAAGTCTTTCTCATGACAAACACAAATGACCAATATATGTTTCCCCTGGATAGACTTGACACTTACTCAAGGTTTATTAGCCGTGTTCGAGCTAGATATGGAGAATTATCTAACAAATTCGTCCATACTAAGTTTTCTAAAAGTGATCTGGAGATCCTATTCCAAGAATTACTTGTCTTATTTCCTCTGAAAAATGAATCCCTAAGAGTTTTACGTCAAATAGCAGTTACGCATATCGCAATTGAGGATTGCAAGGGTAATTTAAATCTAGATGACGTCACGCAACAAATGACAATACTGGCTGAATGGGCACTAGAAAAAGCTTATAAATTCGGTATGGAGTCTCTTGTTGCTAAATTTGGTGTGCCAATGAATTCATTGGGCGAACCCTCTGTGTTTTGGATCATTGGGATGGGCAAATTGGGAGCTAATGAACTAAACGTATCTAGCGATATTGATCTCATCTATGTCTATGACGAAATGGGCTCTACAAGACCAATAGCGGACAAAGATGCTGGCTCTTCTCCCAGGGAAAATACCACTATCGTTAAAGGCACAAGCATCAGTAATCAAGATTTTTATACAAAGTTGGTTTTTGAAATTCAACACTATCTAGATGCAGTTACGGAACACGGACGTGTATTTAGGGTCGATTTAGCGCTACGACCTAACGGTATGTCTGGGCCAAGCGTTCTTTGTTTATCTGCCTTAGAGGATTACTTACAAACCCAAGGGAGGGAATGGGAGAGATTTGCTTGGTTGAAAAGTAGGGTCGTTGCGCCCATTGCACATTCTGTATTACCCGGTCCGCTCTTGCAAGTTATTACGCCATTTGTTTTTCGTAAATACCTTGATTATCAAGTATTTGACGCTTTAAGAGTTCTTCATCAACAAATTAGAGCTCAGGCAGTGCGTTTCGCATTGGGTCGTCCCGATAGACAAAGTGATATCAAACTGGGTAAAGGTGGTATTCGTGAAATTGAATTTATTACTCAATTATTACAAATTGTGAGGGGTGGCCAATTCCTAGAGCTTAGGGTCAGACCAACATGTGAGGCCTTGATTAAGCTAGAACGAAGCCGAGTCATGAGCTCTAATAGCGTTTCAAATTTAACTCAAGCATACATATTTTTTAGAAACTTAGAGCACAGAATTCAATACCTCGATGACCAACAAACCCACACTATTCCAACAGATCCAGAGGATTTAAAGTGGCTTGCACTTTCAATGGGATTTGAAAATATTGAATCTTTTTTGATGCAATTGAATGTCCACCGTGAATTGGTAAATACTGAGTTCCAAAATCTACTTGGTGGTAAATCAGTTTCAGAGGAGGTGTTCAACTTTACAGATTCAAAAGATTTAGAAGCTTCAGAAATTACGGATCCATTACACAAAGATCTTGTAGCTCGAATTAAAAATTTGATTAACTGTCCTCGCGCACTCTTATTAAGCGACTCATCACGAACCAAATTAAATACGCTAATCAATAGAACCTACCATTGGACAAAAGAAGCATCCGCTCAAGATCTGGGCGCTATCAGGTGGTGTGACTGGATGGAGTTATTACTGAGGCGAGAAATTTATTTATCCCTTTTAATTGAAAGACCCACAGTCCATAAAAATCTTATATATATCTTAGGTGCCTCGCGTTGGGCATTTAACTATTTATGTCAACATCCTGGACTGATAGATGACTTATCAGATCCTGAAATACTTGGTCAAAGATTTAATCCGGAGCAGTTCACATTATCACTACAATCCCGTATCAAACATCAAGAAGATGTAGACCCACATGATGATGAAGCACTACTAAATTTACTAAGAAGAGCACACCACTCAGAACTTTTTTTGTGTTTAGCCCGTGATTTATCTGGTCGGCTTAGTATCCAAGAAGTAGCAGATGACTTAAGCTTACTTGCACAAAGCATCATACAAATTACAGCAGATGTTGTTTGGCGACGAATCAAAAATATACATACTGAAAGTCCCTCATTCGCAGTAGTGGGTTACGGCAAACTTGGGGGCAAAGAGTTGGGATACGGGAGTGATCTAGATATCGTATTCATTTATCACGATTTTGATCCACAAGCCGCCCAGATATACGCAGCTTTTGCTAGAAAAATAATCCAATGGTTATCCGTCAAAACCACCGCTGGTGATTTGTATGAAATTGATACTGCATTAAGACCCAACGGAAATTCTGGACTTTTAGTGACGGAGCTTGAAACCTTTGAGAACTACCAGCTACAAAAAGGCTCAAACTCTGCATGGCTTTGGGAACAACAAGCTATGACCAGAGCCAGAGTTGTATTAGGAAATGATTTTTTTATTAATCGGTTCAACTCAGTTCGTCATCAAGTTTTGACCATCAAACGTGATTTGTCCGCACTTAGCCAAGAGATAGTTCAGATGCGCAACAGACTAATCAAAGCGTATCCAACAAAAGCTGGCTTATTTAATCTGAAACACAGTGAAGGCGCAATGATTGATGTCGAGTTTACTGTCCAGTATTTGGTTCTAGCAAATAGTTGGAAGTTTACTGAACTGACTGAAAACATTGGAAACCTTGGCTTGATAAAGTTATCGTGTGAACTAGGATTAATCCCTTATGAATTGGGGCAAGGTTGTATTCAGGCTTATACAAATTACAGAAAGGCGCAACATGCGGCTCGACTTGACGAAAGAAATTTAATATTTGATGAAGCCATCTTTAAGGATGATCAAAGCCGAGTTCTAGAGCTTTGGAATCGATTATTTAGTTGATAACCGATTGAAAATTCACTGGATCGCCATCACTAATTCAAATTAGATCTAATTTTATTCACAAGTTGCGTAGTTGAATACCCATTTACAAAAGCTAACGACTTAGCAACACCTCCGTAGGACCTTACGAATTGTGCCTCTTTTAATTTATCCATATCATAGTCTCCCCCTTTAACTAAGACGTCCGGCTTTATTAATTTGATTAACTCCAAGGGAGTGTCTTCATCAAAAAAAGTAACCAAACTAATCGACTCCAATGCAGCTAAAACGACGGCACGATCATCCTCTTTATTGAGTGGTCGATCGGGTCCTTTGCCTAGCCGGGCAGCAGACTTATCACTATTTAGTCCCAAAACTAGACTGGCTCCTTGCTCTCGCGCTTGAGCCAGATAAGTTACGTGTCCTTTGTGCAACACATCAAAAACACCATTTGTAAAAACCACTGGACCTTTTTGTCTCAAGGCGATTATTCGTGAGCTAAGCTCAGGTTGATGGACTATTTTGTTTAAAAATGAAAGCGTATTCAAAATTTCAGGCACCTAGGATTAATACTTAACTAGACGATTTTGTAATGTACAACTAAATTTTCAAAAATATCACCCTCTGTTTTCCTAAACCCTTAATTTCAACTATATTTGTATAAAAGCTTATATTAGGAGTCTTGTTTTTAGATATAAAACTACAATTACTATCAGTGAATTTACATTTTGGAATTATTAATATGCAACCCCTGATACCGCTTTTTCAATTTTCTCAATTAAGGCCATCGAATGCGGTTAAGCCTTTGATTTCGATATTACACGCCTTAATTTTGGGTGTCGCTTGTCATCTTTCTTTTTCATCTGTAGCAATTGCAAGCACTGCTCCACAAGATAATTCCCAACAAACCCTAGCTACATCTCAAAATGGGAATAAAAATGTTCAATGTCCCAGCATATTACAACATACTGTAGCTCGCCTTCAAGACGAGAAAGAACTGTCTCTTTGCCAATATTCAGGTCAAGTTGTTTTGATTGTCAATACGGCGAGTTATTGCGGTTTTACTCCCCAATACAAAGGGCTCGAAGCTTTATATGATAAGTACAAATCTAAGGGTCTAGTGGTGCTGGGATTCCCGTCTAATGATTTTTCTCAAGAACCTGACAGCAATAACCAGATTGCTGACTTTTGTGAAAACACTTTTGGTGTTAAATTTCCAATGTTCACTAAAACATCGGTCAAGGGCAGTAGTGCATCACCCCTATTTAAGCAGTTAGCCCAAAGAACTCAAACTTCACCCAAATGGAATTTCTATAAGTACTTGATCAGCCGCGATGGTCAATCCGTAAAAAGCTTCAATAGTATGACCTCTCCAGATGACAAAGCATTCATAGCAGAAGTCCAAAAACAATTAGACATTCAATTACCGTAATTCCATTTATATCATCTAATGACAACTCGAATTGCCATTGTTGGCTCAGGCATCTCCGGGCTTAGCGCTGCTCATGTCTTAAACAAGCACTCTGGAATAGAGATTAGTTTGTATGAGGCAAATGACTACTACGGTGGCCATACTCACACTGTAAATGTTCAAGCTCATACGCCTTCAGGAGTTCAAAGTTATCCAGTTGATACTGGATTTTTGGTTTTTAATGAGCGCACTTATCCAAAGTTAATTGCTTTATTTAAAGAACTAAATATCCCAACTGCACTCTCAGACATGTCTTTTTCTGTGCAGGCTCCAAAAAACAATTCTGAATTAATCGAATGGAGTGGTTCATCTATAAACAGTGTTTTTGCACAAAGGAAAAATCTTTTTAACTCAGATTTTTTATCCATGTTAAAAGATATTCTTCGTTTCAATTCATTGACAACATCACTCGCTTTATCAGAGAAAAATGACATTCTCGATACTCCCTTGATTGAATTTCTAAGGGAGCACGAATTTAATTCATATTTTATTCACTGGTACCTATTGCCTATGTTGGGTTGCATCTGGAGCTGCCCTCCTGATCAGATGTTAGCCTTTCCAGTTTCTACAATGATCCGCTTTTGTCACAATCACGGTCTCTTGCAAGTCACTAATAGGCCTCGTTGGTATACAGTGGCAGGAGGCGCAAAACAATATGTTGACATCATTACGAATAGTATTAGTCATAAGTATCTCAATACCCCTGTATTAAATATTGAGCGCATAGGGGAAAAGGTTTATGTAGATAGTGCAAGAGGGAGAGATGAGTTTAAGCATGTAAT
>Ga0007854_10000333_pt1 | contig 31930 bp, 38 predicted proteins | sample CryBogCBH12Aug08_FD_60382 | JGI IMG/M metagenome (GOLD analysis project Ga0007854, IMG submission 60382) | Freshwater microbial communities from Crystal Bog, Wisconsin, USA - CBH12Aug08 | ecosystem: Environmental > Aquatic > Freshwater > Lake | place: Crystal Bog, Wisconsin, USA | collected... | reverse complement strand
TTATTTTATTTCACACGCACCGCCACCACAAGCTGCTTGGTCGGTAAGTGCTGTATTGTCATCTTCTTCGATTACACTAGATAGGTCAACACTATGTAGTAGTGGTACCATTTCATTAAACTTTTCTTCTGTAATATCTTCAAATGGTGCCTGAATGTATGTTCCACCATCATATGGTAATACGGCAATTCCGTTATAACTTTCACGGTTTTCCCACATCCAATTACCACACTTTTCCCATTCATTGGCTTTTAATGAGATTGTGCAAGATACATTATGATTATTCAATCCATCACGGTGACCTGGTGCAATCCACTCTTTACTGAATTTGTTTACTCTCTTTAAAAGGTGCATAAACGATTCTGTTCTGAGAATGGATCCTTCTGGTGCTTTCTGTGGAAAGGACATGACCGCTTCAATGTGTGGTTTGAAATTACAATCTTCAATCAATGCAGGAAGATTTTCACTCATGTAACGATAGAGGGCTTCATTTTTACCAACACGCATACGGCGAACATAGAAGTCATTGTGCCATGCATGAATACCCGATGATGTACCCAACACTAATGATGTTGTACCGGCAGGTTTAACTGCGGTTGTTCTAGCTGCTCTATTGATACCAATCAATTCAGCAACTCTAGCATTTTCTTCCAATACAATTTTAGCGGCTTGTGTCATATTCAAGTGTGTTACTTTATCTGAACCAATACCAGTCATTGATACACCAATCAGAGCATCCAATTCGGTGGTTTCTTTCCAAATAGAACGGAGATAATGGAAATCGGTATAACTGGCTTGAAGTGTTCCAATGAAAGCACCCGCTTTTGCCCGAGCATTTAAATCGTCTTGGTCGGCTAAGTCTGATACATTGACCTCCGTGAGATTACAGAACTGGAAGGGGCGTAATCCAATTTCAACGCAGGGATTTGTGCCCCAATCGTAATCGTTTGTCCAGTAAACTCCTGGTTCACCTGCACCAGACTCTTCGACCTTCTTCCATACAGCATCAAACTGTTCTCTTGTGGTATATTCACGATGGAGTACCACAGAGTTATTGGCACGACCCCGTTGAGGACTTAATTCCCACCATGGACCAGCTTTGCATGATAACATATCTAAATCATCAAAACTGAATAATGCAATCATAGCAGCTCTACGAATACCACCAGAAAGAACGGCATCAGCAATATGGCAATTAATGTCGTGTGCTTCTAGTGTTGATAGATGGCGCCCACGAGCACCATTTAATACTGCTTGAATTTTATCAATACAAATACGCAATGGATCAGGACCTGGTGCTTTACCACCGGAGGTAATTAATCGAGCACCTTTAGGACGAATATCACGATAATCAAAAATAGGATCCGATTTACCTTTGAAGTGAGCTTTGACCAACACTTTAATTGCATCAGCCCAACCTTCAATAGAATCACCAATTAAAAATCTACGACCTTTGGTTGTAGGACCTTGTACGATAGGCATCTTATCAATATGATGTTTCTGAACAGAATAACCCACACCTGTACCAGACAACAACAAAAACATTACTTCGGAAAATGCATCAATATCATCAATAGGTAAAAATGAACAATTGAAAATTCTAGTATTGGAGATTTCAATAGGGGTTCCACCAAACTGCATTGACCTCATTGAAGGCAAAACTTTTTTGGTGAATACGAATTCTTTGTATACTGCTTGTATTTCGGATTTTAATGCTGGAAACTTCTTAATGTGCATTGCTAAATTGCGTTCAACGATTTCTTCCCAGGTCTCTCTGCGTTTTAATTCGGGAATATATTTTGCGTATTTATTGTAAACTGTGATATCTGATAAAATTGATTGGGTTATGTCCATGTTACTATTAACTACGCTCATGTTAGTGTTCTTTCTATTATTATTGTTGAGGTACTACAATGATATTCTAAATCTTTTTCCAATTGATAAATTCAGCTTTCGCTCTCAAATTTACAAAGGTATTTTTACTTATAATGTCTTGGATTTCGTCAGGTGAGAACCCTTCAAGCACCATATCATTAATGTCTTTAGATTCAATCATTTCGGGCCAAATCACTACATTATAATGTTTTTCTATAGCTTCATCAATTTTCATAACTATTTCTTTGTTACGAGGTTCATTATCAAATACCAATACAACTTTAGACTTATCATACAACTTGGTGATGGATTCCAAGTTTGAATCTGCTGTAGCCACCGCATTGTCGAGGAACATACTGTCAATAGGACCTTCCACCACGTATATCAGCTTCTCCTCGTCTATCCTGTCCATTCCAAAGACCTTTGGGTTATCATCATGTAGTTTGATAGTGATGTATCGTAACTTAGACTCCCCTAACGACCTACCCTGAATGGCAATAAGGTTTTTCTCTTTATCATAGAACGGGATAACGAGGCGCTTATCCTTTTCGTGTAACCCATCTTTTTCAATCCCCAAACTCTCACAGAATTGCTTGAAATCTTCCGCATAGTATAATTGCGATTGAAAGGCCTTTGGAATCTGTCGCTGAACAACATATGATCTAGCAAAATGGATCTCTGGTAAAGAGTCAATTGTAGGAAGTTCAAGTGCTTTTTTAAACTTGGGCGTTTCTTGCTTGATTTCCTGTAATTCCGGTTTGGGATAGTTGCTGTTGTTTGTGTCTCCATTTTTATATCTCTCTAATGCATACTCTTTAACGAGTGTAGGATCAACCCTATCTAGGAAGTTATAAAAGGAGGTTGAGGCACCACAATTATGACACATGAAAAAATAGTCATTCTTTTTGCGGTAAACATAACCACGTGATTTGGTTTTATTTTTTTGTGAATCACCACAAAGAGGGCACCTGAAATTATACAGGTCTTCCTTTTTCTGTGCGAATCTTTGAAGCTTCGGAGAAATCCGAAGCAGGAACTGCCTATCAACAAAAACACTCATAATATATCAATTCAAAATGGTAAAATTTAATTTATAACTAATGTGCTATTGTATCAAGATTTATGCGAGAAAACAACCATGTCATGACAAGTATACCACCAACAATCATCCACTTCCACTCTAGGAGTTTATCCAAAGTTTCTTTTTCATTTTTATTATGGCTTTGCATTTCGGTTCTTAATGCTTTTATTTCATCCAGTAACCTTAGTTCAGTTGCAGATACTTTATCTAGTACCACGTCAATTCGGTCATGGATGTCTTTAACATCAGCATCGTTTTCTATCCTACGCTTTTCCATGTCTGTATATACCTTTGCAAGATGTCTATCGTGTTGATCCACCAACTTCTCAATCACGTTATCCATCTTACTACAAAGCATGGTAAGGGTGCTTACTTGAGCCTGCAAAATACCAATATCCACTTTTGTTTTAGTTAAATCCACAAAGGATGCAGGAACATGGTTATTATCAGGTGTCATCTTATTTCTTAATTATTCTTAATACTTTATTTATCGTTTGGTGAATCGATTTCACCATCGTTATTATTGTTTTTTAGTGTTAGGAATTCTTCACCATTTGGGTCTTTAATTGCTTTACCGATTAGTGCATTAGCTACCCATGCACCCATGTAACCCACAAAGTACCATTCGGATAATTGGCCATTAAGTATTAGATACATGAATCCCCATGTACTGATAATCCATGCACCAAAACGGCTTACTTTGCGTTCATTTAATCTACCACCAACGGTAATTAGGTCAACAAACTCAATTGTACTATTTTTATCCCTATTGAGTTTCCATAACCAGCGTAATATAATATATCCAAAAACTAATAATAAAAAAATCAAAAGTACCGACATAAAATCATCTGATGTAAAATTACTATCAAGTATTCGTGTAAGTAAAGGAAAATTCATTTACTTTACACTTTCAAAAATCTGTTTTTGTCCTTTATACCAATCTTGCCAATTTTTTAATTTTTCGGTTACTTGGTAGTAGGTGCCGTAGTTTTCGGCAACGTTACCGAGGAGTTCACTTGCTTTAACATCGGAGGCTCCTCCAGGTAACTCGCTGGCACTTGGGGGAATTCCATTTTGACTGGTACTGTTGTAGAGCATGATTGTAGCATTAGAAAAGGTGCAATTAGCATCGTCTTTTTTAGCAGAATCTCTAAGTCTTTGAGTGTTAGCATCATTTTTTTCCTTCGCAAGTTTTTTGTTCTTTTCAACTAGTTCTACTAATTGAGTATTCAAATCGGATGATTGTTTTTCCGCTACATCAATTCGGTGTTGTAATTCGGCAACCTTTTTCTCTTGTGCATCTTTAACACTAATACCACCGCTGAAATAAAAACCAAAGGCTATTAGTATAACAGAAATAATGTTGATAGGCAAGCTATACGAACCAATGAATGGTATTTGTCCAAATAACAAAGCGGCAATAAACCCAAGCAGGCCAACAACGGCAGCTATGTAAAAAACGGCATCAGGTAATATACTTAATAACCACATCATGGTAGTATCCTCTTATTTCTTTCGTAACGATATCTTCTATCGTCTATACCATTAGTGCCACCATTTATAATCTTTGTCATGGTAACAATATCGTCATTATCACAAGTTCTATTTAAACCATTTATATTCCAAAACCAACAAGATGCCTCAATCGCACCTTCAATAGTTTTACAATATTCAACTGTGTCTGGAATAGTCTTTCCAACATACAACGAAAACAGTTTATAGTTACTATATCCCGTTAGTTGTATTGCACCACGGCCTCGGTATAACCATCCATCACCACTAGATTCATCACCATTACCTAAACGATTGCTATAAACATGATTAGCAATCTTTTCTGGTTGCCTTGCATAATGGTTTGCTTCATCTAAAGTTTTGAAATACTTTTTAAATGTGGTCAATAAACCTTCTGCGGAATAATTTAAATTTTCCTCAAGTTTATTAAAATCACCACTTTCGTGGCCACATTGAGCTAGAAATCCTGCAACTCTACTTACAGTATTGATTTCATATTTGGGTAGAACATCATTTAATACTCTAAACAACTCTAAATGATTTCTATTTGTGGGAACACATTGTTGGAGTTTTACAGAATTAAGAATGAAATCCATTTTATATCTGCGGTGGGTTTCTTTTACCCATTGGTGATATAATTGGTGATTTCTTCTTTTTTGAAACACCAGGTTCACGCTGGTCAGTAGCCAATCTTGTATCACCTGTGCCGGCAATACCTGCTACAGAATTTCCACCACCTTCACCATCTTCTTTCATGTGTTTGAAGTATTCAACTTCTCTTTCACGTTTCTTAATACCAGAAAGACTGTTTGCTGTGCCAAGGTTCTTACCTGATTTCTTAGACACCAATTTATATTCATCACCCGTTTTGATGATGTGTTCATTTACGAATTGTTTAAATGTTTTCATGTTGTGCCTTAATCTGGATTAATTCATTGCCTGCCAACCGGAAGCGGTGTAGACCATTGCTTTATCGGTTGTTGTATTATAATATTGCATACCTTTTAATGGAGTTCCGGCGGCAGTATTGGCGGCGGCATCATTGGCATAGTTTGGTAATCTTGGGAATCCAACGAAATGATTATAATTTAGTTGCCCATAAGTTACTGCTCCAGTAGCACTATTAAATGACATTGGTTGAATAGAAGTATTATCAGCCTGATATCCAACTCCTTTAATTACTACACCACCATCATACCAAATACCATTACTACCACCATCAAATTTTAATTTACCAACCCCATCTTCATTTTGAATTTGCATTAGAACATTATCATTACCATCACGAAGTTGATATGTTCTATATGCGCTGATGTTTCCCGTATCAGAACCATCATCGGTTCCTAATACTATATCTGTGGTTCCATCTGCTGGTTTGATTCCACCAGGAAGTATAAAAGTGCCATCGTTTTTAAAGAACCATTGATTACCATTCACATCAATGTTAAAATCAAGTTGACCCTCAGTTTTGAGATAAGAACTTGGTCCTGCCGATTCTATACCACCACTAGCATCTAATCCAATACTAAAGAATTTTTCAGTTTCGTAGTCACCAGTTAATGTACCCCAACTAATGGTTTTACCTGTAGCCATTGATGTATTACGATTAAATACAAGATTGGCAGATGAACTTGTTGAACCAATCTCAATATCAGTAGCACCTGAAGATGATTCAATATTATTATTAACAAACTTTAACTGTCCAATTTGAAGTTGGTCTGCGCCGTTAATTTGTAACACACCATCAATAACGGTTAATTCTGCATTTAGTCCTGCATCGTTTCGATCCTGAATGAATAAAGTTCCTGGACCAATGTGAACCGATTTCCATCGTAATAGTTCAGAACCTAGAGAGTAGGTATTATCCGCAATTGGAATAATATCATGGTCATAAACCAAATTACCTGTATGTATGGAAATCGGATTGCCACCAACAGTTTCTCCATCAGAAATACTTAATGCTCCATTCAATGGATCATAAAAGATTTCTCCTGTTCTTCCAATAAACGATGCCACGTTACTATTGCCTAAATGTTCGGCGTAAATTCTATAAATTGAACTTCCCAAGATAAATCTCCCTATTCCTATATTTTTCTTAATATTTCAACAACATTAGCGTCTAATGGAATTTCAGCGACTGATACATTTTTACCATTAATTCCGTAAACTGTATCTGGCATAATATTCAAATAGGACAAAAAAGTTTTCAATATATCATAATCTCTTTCGTCTATCTTATAGAATAGTATTCTGGCCGTTGCATCGTAGCCAAAAACATTATTCAATAAAATAATGTGGTTTAGTATTAATCTTTCTTTGAGGGATTTTGTAACCTTATATCTACGAAACAATCGTTGGAGATACTTGGTACGTTTAATGTCGCTCGCAAATTCGGATACAATACAATGCGGTGAATTATACTGCTTCATCGCATAAATTAAAAAATTCTCATCATTCAAATCATCAAACATATTATACTATTCTTGTGGTGGTTGTTCTTCGCCTTCTGGATTTAAATGTTCTGTATCATCTGAAACATAGTAATCTAAATCACCCTCATTTACAACGGCGGCGAATGTGTCGTAATAACCATCCTCGCCACGACCATAACTGTAAAAGAAATAGTATTCTGAAACATCTGGTTGCATATTTATGGTGCCATCTAGGTTGGCACCAACTTTATGACCTAACTGCTGAATTGCAACAACTTCTTCACCATCGTTTATATCTTTGAATATGACATTTGGGAGAATTATGCCGTATAATGACAATACTTTAGAAGCTCTTACCCAGCCGCCATATGGACTTAAATAATTTTGACCTTCAAGTCCATCTTCCAAATCATCATTAATTTCATCAAGAGTTTCACTTAACGAACAATCAATATGTTCTTTGGAAATGGAAATGACAGCAATGCCGTCATCTCCACCTTCGGTGACATATTCACGAAAATTTAACATCTATTAAAGAATCGTGATTACGGCGTTAGCAGTTGTAACTGTTTGGTCAAGTGCAGTAGCGACAGCACGAACTTGCCAAGTATTAGCAGTAGTTGCCACAGCGTTAGCTGTTAAGGTTGTTCCTGTGTAACCTGAGAGGAAGTTTACTGTATCGGTAGAAGCATTAGCCCATACAGATCCACTATTAAACTGCCAAACATAAGTTACAGGGAAACTTGGATCAGAAGTAGCTGCAACAGTAAATGTTACAGTATTTCCAGCACCATGAATCGATGAATTACTTGCTGGTTGTGCAGTAATAGTAACAGTAGTATTTGCATATACTGTATCACCATCACCAATTATTGAACTTAAAGCAACCAAAACTTCTTCTTGTACACGACCTGCACGACCACCAGATCCAGTTGTGCGAATTACCCAACCTGTATGTACAGTACCATGTTCAACTTGAGCTTCATTGGCATCAATACCAAATAGTCCAATTGTTTCATCTGTAGTATATACATCTGGTGTGGTGTTTCCATAAAGCAATGCTACATTGACATCTGTTGGTTCAGCGTGTGTAGGATTGTTTGGTGCTATTGTTGAATTTACAGCCCAATATGGTGCGTTGGCTGCATTATCGTTATTTCCCCATGATGACATCTTTTTCTCCTTTGAATGTCTGTTACTTGTTATTTATCTTAATTCTTTTCTTGTTTTTTACCATCTGGCCGAGTGGGTCTTTTCATTTCGGGATCAATTTCCAAAGTATCCCTAGTTGAGCCAGTTAGTGTCTTACCACCAGTTAGAACTGCTGCAGCTGTTGGTGGGTTATCACCAAAACTGTCTTCCGGTTTCGTTGTTTTCATCTTCGGTTTTTTACCATAAGATGCTACAGATTTATCTTCCTTTTCAGAATCATATAACTCTTCCTTCATATTGTGATGCTTATATAAAGATTTAATTATACGAGCTGATTTGGACATTTCTGTCCGTCTACTATTTGTTTTTGGTTCTGTATTATCTGGTGCATTAGCCCCGTCAAATGAAGTCTGCGTTGGTGCTTGGCCATCTTGGAAGATATCTTCACTAAATGGTTTCATGCCACCTTTTCTCTGCATATAACCAATAAGTCCTTGAGTGCGTTTCTTGGCAATCTCATTCGATTTTTTGTGCAATTTAGCAAAAGCAGGAGAAAAATCTTTACCATGTGAAGCTGCATCTCTGTTACTTTGTGCGTTCTTCAAACTGGCTAATGAACCTGCTTTATAAGTATCTAATGCTTTTCTGGAGATTTCATCAATCTGTTCAGTTTCTTCTTTAACTTTATCAAAATGCACATCCATTCCCTTTTCAAGGTCTTTAGTGAGTTTTTTATTCAAGTAATTTAAATCTTTAGAATCTTTTTGTTTGGAAGTTTCAACGGTGTCACCTGTGTATGATGTGCCGTATTTTCCCTTATTAATGAGTCCTGTTGCCGTTCTGGTAACATCTTCATTATTCAATTTAGCCAATTGTTTCTTTTTTAACTCTATTTGACCATAATGTTGAATTGGTTTTTTCTGTTTTGGCATGCGTTTAGACCAATCGTATTTTGCAGCTTTCTTTTCCAATTCAGTTTCTTCTTTATTCATATGTGCTTGTAATCGGTCAATAGCAGAAGTCATGCCACCAGAATTCTTTTCAATGGCATCATGTTTCTTCGTTCTCGCATCAGCATCAGCACGGAACTTTTTAAGTGTAGTCATCTTATTCAAACGAGCATCTTCTTCACGGTCAATTACTCCCCGTTTGAATTGACCTTCTTGCAATTCATATTCTTCTTTTAATTTGGCAATATATTCATAATCATCCATGGTCAACATACCTTTATCACGGATATTGATTAATTTCTCAACAACCTTGTGTAAGTCCATATCCGATTTAATATCTTCCCGAGCCAATTCTAATACACGAATCAGTAAAGGAATGTCCATTGTTACAGTATCTTTTTTATCTGTTTCTTCTTGTACAGATTCAAATTGATGGTCATTCTTCCATTTCATAAATTCAGAAGATTTAGCATGAGAAATTCTTGTATCGGTACTAATAAAACGGGGATTGATACCTCTTGAATTGAGATAGGAATCCAACATAGATTCATTACTACTTTCAGCAATACCTGCTTTGGCAGACCAAGGATCATTAGGGTTTGTACCATACGTAGACGCTGGTGCAGTACCCTTAATGATTGATTTAATTTTTTTTACTATGTTGTTCATCTTCTTGCCTTATTTGACAGACATATCTTTTTTAACTTTATTCATAGCATTGCGAGCTAAATCTTTTGCACGGGACATTGGTGTATGAACTGCACCAGATTTGTCTTTAACATTCTTTGGAACATCTGCATAAGGAGGATCAAAAGGTGCATCGTCTTGGCCAGGTGAAAGTGTTTTGGCTTCGTTAGTTTCTTTTTTACCTGCTAAGAAACGACCAAAGTTTTTAATATCACCTTTCAAAGATGGTTTCTTACCTAAATCTTTTAAGTGTGATTTATCAGCAATGTCTTGGTTCTTTTTAGGTGAACTAGGAATACCATGCTCATCTTCAAAAGATTCATTAACACCAGCAGCCTTTAGAAACTTGGCATGGTCAAAACGAGGATTTTGTTGTGCAAAAATACTTGCATGGTGGTTTGCTAACTCTTTACGCTTATCAGCATTATCATGAGTTTTGATTAAATCCGCAACCAACTTAAAGTCTTTGCGTGAAACAGCTTCATCCAATCCTTCAACTTCTTCTTTTAATGTAGCAAGGTGTTTATCTAAACTAGAAAATTTATCTGTGCTATCACCTTGAGCTTTAGTTCCTTTGTGATGCCATTCACCATAACGGTTGATAGAAATCTCACCATGTTTTGGGTGTTTCATTCCAGCGCCATAAGTGGTTCTATTGAATTCCATGCCGTGTTTCTTAGCAATGTCGCCAAGATTATCACCTTCATTCAATTCAAATTCTTCAGCATGAATAGAGGCTCTTGCAGGTGTCAATTCTGGAGTAGCAGCTGCAGGTCGTGTAACACCATCACCTTTTAGTTTGACTTTGAATTTTTTGAAATCGTTATCTTTGCCACCTTCTGAACGACCAGCTAATGTATCAGTAGTAACATCAGAGGTTTCAGCGGCTTCATTTTGTTTTGTTTTAAGGCCTTCAATCAAACGAGCAGCAAATGATTCACCGTGCATTTTCTTTTCATGTGCCTCAACTTCTTCATTCTTATAACGAGGTTCTTCTTTTCCTTTAGTAGGAAGTTCAGAATCCATATTAGAGAAAAATCTTCCAGCGTGAACTTTATAGTTTCTTTTTTGACCAGTATCCTTTACATAAAGACGAGAATCTTTTTCAATATCTTTTTTAGTAGGTTCTTTTAAAGAATCAACAGATGATTTGGTTTGGTCACGGTGAGCAGCTGCAGAATTACCATAACTACCACCAAGGACTTTGGTTCCTGTTGGTGTTGGAATTTTGATATTACCGGCTTCGTCCAATTGTTGGACTTTTTCAGATTTTTCACTAATGATTAAACTAACTGCATCAATTATTGACTGGCTGATTTTGGATTTTGCAAACATTTATTGTGCTCCCTTTTTCTTTTTCTTTTTTATTTCGATACCGATGTTTCTGTTTTGGTCCTTATAGGTGTCCATGCCTTCTTTATTACTAGCCCCACCTAATACACCACCAACCCCCATGTCACAAGCACCTGGATCGTCAATGGCTTCTTTAAATTGTTTTCTAAACTTCTTAAAATCTTTTGGTTTGTCTGTATAATCATTACTTAGTGGATTTGGTGACCCACCAGATGGAAACGCTGTACTACTAGGACTTGCATTACTATATTCTTGGTCCTCACTATATGTCTGATTACCTAGTCCTGCACCACCTGTTAAACCTTGTCCTGAGGTTCTTGTATCGAATTCTGGTCCAACACCTGGTGGATTACCGATACGAGAAGCACTCAATGACCTTTTTACTTTGCCTTTTTCTTTGTCCTTGGAGAAGTTGCTTTCTTTGGGGACTGGCTTGATTTGGAACTTGGGATTGCTTTCTTCGCTGTAGGTGCGGAAGGTGTAGGTTTTGTTTCTTTTGGGGGCGTCCCACTTGATATTGTCTGCGTTGGGGTCACCGGCACGATTGTCGGCCGGGATACTGTCGAGACCGTCTGCTTTGAGGGCTGGGTTGGTTTTGACTTTAAGAAACTTATTAACTTTTTCAACATTTATTTCTTCCTTGAACAATGAAACTATTTTATCGTTTATATTTAACTTATTGTGGGTTTCTAACCAAACGGTTGCAACCTCGTTATAAGTTTTATTGTCTATAAACCTGTTGATATTTAGGTAAGTTTCAGTTATATCTTGTTCGATGGCGTCAACCGTACCTGTATTATCAATATAGACAAAATTGTTAAATGATTCGGAGAAGTGTTCCTTACTCTTTTGTGCCTGTACCCACTTATCATATCTGACGGATTCGACCATCATTCTAGATAATTTGGTATTTCTTTCTTGACTGGCTTCGTTTGTGGTATTAACAAATACCATCATAGTATAATAACCGAGGTCTTCCAGTTCTTCTTTGATATGGGAGATACGATTAAAGTCATCGGCCGGACCATTGATGATGAGTGGTCCACGATTCCTTATAGATTCTCTACGGAAATCACTAGTCTTTTCTGATAGTTTCTGTTTGTCTGCAAGGTACTCAAAGGCCTGCACGGAATTTAATTCTACTGCCTTTGATTCAGCAATGGCTTCACGGATTACAATATCTTTACCCGAACCAGGTCCACCCGTTACAAAAATTGCTTTGAACAAACCACGGTCAACAGATTCATGTACACCCATACCTTTACGGACATCATGGTAGAGTTCTTTTGCATGGTGTTCAGGAACATGGCCAGGAACACCTTTCTTAAATTCTTTATAGTTACCCGTTGAAGCATGGTGCCTCATTTTAGAACCAGACATACCTTCGGTACCTTCAGCATCAGGATCACGATGGCCTGCGGAATGTACAGTAATCTTTTTGAAGTGATACTTACCATGAGAAGATTCTACACCATTATATTTGTGTAATATATGATGCATTTCTTTAACTCGGTCAGAACCGACAACCATATGAAGGTGAGTTACACCTTTTTTATGCAATTCAGCAGCATGGTGCAAGACCGATGGATGTTCTTTGGAGGAAGATTTGAAAGAAGTTTCTGGTGAATACCTTTTTAAGTGTTTTACTTTTTGTTCACCACTTAATGGATTCTTCTTGGCATCTTGTGAATGTGATACCACGACAGAATGAGAAGCATTATGTTTAGCGGCAACATCTTTAACTTTATCTACAAGTTTCAAGTGACCGGATGTAGGAGGATTCATGCGACCAAAAGTCATTGCATGATGCTTTTCAGCTTTTGCTTCCTCTCTTAGTAACTCTGAAAATGATTTCATTTACGGACTTTTAATAGATTCTGTTTAGCAAACTCAGCACGATTGACAAGTTTAGTTGGTTCATTATCATGGTGTACCACAAAACCTTCAGGTTTAGATTTCTTACCAGCAATGTGGTGTTCATATCTACCTTCATGAGTTTCTAAAGATTTAACCAATGCATTTTTTGCTTGGTGTAAATGATGGTGCATTGAAAATAAGTTACCATAATGTTCTTTATTCTTTTCAACATGAGCAATCTGTTTCTTACCTTCACCAGTTTTTTCAGACTTGGATTTTTCGGTAGAAACCTTTGAAGCCATTTTTTCATGTTGTGAGTGTAGGTGTTCTTTGAAACCTTTAACACTTGGTACTTGGTCGTGGCGAACAGTATGATTTACATATGTTGATAAATGACCAGTTTCTCCACTATGTTTTGGATGAACAGCGTCATACATCTTGTGGCCATGTGTGTCATGAATTTCTTTGGCAGCAGTCATATGCTTCTGAAATGTCTTTTCATTCTCAGCGGAATGTTTTACTTTACTTGTATCGTGTTCTGCACCGTGAATGTGTACATCCGGATGTTCTTTAAATTTACTCATATCCACATGAGGTGTGGTATGTTTCATATCATCACTATATTGCGTATGAACGGCAACACCAACCTTGGAGTGCTTAACCTTTTTGGCCTCATCACCATGAGCAGTATAAGTGATTGTATTTGGAGTAAAGGAAACATCACCTTTTGCCTCTACAATGTAACCTTCAGATAATTTTTCACTACCAGCATGATGTAATAAGTCGCCTTGATAAACACCATGTTTTGGTGCCACTTTAGGTAGATGCTTTAATGCGTGTTTGAGTGCAACGGCTAAACCAGGAGCATGACCATGATTTCTATCAATGTCTTTTTCTGTATGATTAATCTTTGGATTTTTATTGAAGGCAGATTTTGTTGCAACAAAGAATTTACCATTCTTAGGATGATGGCCAAAAACTAGTGAAGGTGAACCATCATACTTTGTTGTTAGATTAGTGTTGTTGTGGCCGCCAGTAATATGTGCATGAACTTTAGTTAAAGCAGCGTGTGCGTGTTCAAATCCTGCATGGCCATGCATTAATGGTCTATCTTCTGCATGATGAATATGCTTAAGTTCAGAACCTTTTTCGGCTTCTTCCGTTAGGAATGACTTAAATGATAACATGATTTTCCTTTTGATTTGCAACACACTTTGGTTGCCAGTTGCTTATTTATACAACATCCATCTTTTCAACCACAAAGATTAGAAAGATTGGGTTAGATACATAGTCGCAGAATTATTGGATTTTTGATGCAATAACCGTTAAAATGTTCGGATAATTATCTACTGGTTTCCGAACCTTATCCTCTGCGTTACCAACATAGATTATTTTGTATCCAGATTGGATTAGTAGATTGATTAGTCCAGCTGAATCGAAATGATGAATATGTTCATTTTCTCTACGATGTTTCCATTTTCTAAACCACTCTGGACCGAGAGATTCATGAAACCAAGGTACCGAAATGACAAAATGGTTGGCTCGTTTGGACTTTAGAAACTTGACCAGATTGCGTTGGGGTATGTGTTCAATACAATCATAGAATGTCATTACATCAACTTCTAAACTGTCTGGAACGACTGTCCTTTTAGATCCCAACGGTACAGGATAGTCTGATATGTCATAACCATAAACATCTTTACCATTACTGACACAATGCTTCATAAAAGCACCATTACCATAACCATAGTCACAAATACTATCAAAATCACCAATTGTATTTTGAATAAGATTGTATCTTAATTCCGACATGGCATCATTGGTACCATAGGTGTCGTAGCTGTTTTGAGAATATGAAGCACTATAATCAGGTGATGGACCTGTAAGATTTCTCTGAAACCAATGGCCTGCGGTTAACTGTGAATAACCTTCAATCATGCTTTTTCACCAACAACCATAAATGAATTCAATAAATCTCGTTCAGAATAAAATATGTTTTTATATCCTCTATCGGTCATATAATCAATGATAGTTTCGGGAACAAAGGAATGAAGATGTTTACGATTATTCCATGGTCTCCAATATTCTTGACTGTAATGTGGTAAATAAAGAAATAATATTCCCCCATTATGAACTCCAACTGTTCCGTCTTTATTGAGTGTTTGATATGGAATTTTTAATTTTGAAGTCCAATAATCTAAAGCATCAACCCAATTTGGTAAATGTTCCAAACAATGGCTTGAGAAAATATAATCTACTTGATTTTCAGGAAGATTATAAGCATCCCATCCATCATTAAACAATAAATCAATTGCTTGAGCACCAGGAAATGCCCATTCTAAACGATTACATCCAATATCGTAACCTACACCTTGACAAAATTTCTTTGCAAAAGGAATAGCATATTGTGCTGCATTACCTTCTCCTTGAATTGCAGGATAAATTTTATTTTTATATTCAATTGTTTTCATATTCCATTTTCTTCAAAATCGCCAAGATATAATAATTTAGATTTTCTATTTCCATAGAAGTGTTTTTGAAATGATGCTTCGATGGGCTTATTGTCCCACATTCTTAAATCATCTGTCCATAAAACCAATTGATCCACATTCATCAAATCGGCCATTACTGCCGTACCCGTAAATGCCGAAATGAATGGTTTGTTACAATGTTTGATAATGTAAGCATTTTCCATCAAAGGTCTATTATAATCTAAAAAGTGTACATTGTCAAGATGTGATAGTGAACCGGACGCTCTTCTACCATCAATAAGTGGGCCAGCCCATCTATCACCCACATATCGTTTATCACCATCTACAGGTAAATCTAAATCTTCCACTTGTAATACAAAATCATCATCCACTTCAAATAACATACGATAATGGTCATTAACCCAATTCTCATAACGGCAAGTTTCTGTTGGCCGATTGTTATTCTCTTTATCTTCTCTGGTAATAGAACTCAATGAAATACCTTCATAATTCATAATAATGTATTCATCATCAAATGTAACACTATTGATACAATCTTGATATTTAATAAATTCCTTGAATCCATTAAATCGTTTCATTTCACCACGAACCAACAAATCAATTTTTTCATTTGTGTATTTTGATAAACCGGATAATACAGGAAATGCGTTTAGGAAATCTCCAATATTAATGGTGTGTCTAATTTCAACTTTCACTTTGATATTCCTTAAATATAATAAATGGGTCTGATTCTTTGATTGGATGCAATTCAAACAATTCTGGTTTTTGTAGATAAGACATCAACATCAATGTTTGGTCATCATCAATTAAATTGTTCTTTAATAATTCATTGACACTATGGTGAATTAATGCTTCTAATGTTGGCCACATTTCTTTACCCGCAACAATCATAGATCCGTGCATATGTACAATATTATTTGCGATAATATCTAAGATGAAGCTTCCATCATAATCACGAACATTGAAAAAATGGATTTTATCTTTGGTAAAAGGATATTGCCATTTGGTAACATCGTTTGTTGTAGAAGGTTCACGGCAATAACCAAAATCTAACCAAGCAACCAAATCTGTTGGTACATGGCCTAATTGTATGGCCTTATTTACAAAGGTTGATTTAAGTGCATTGACCAATACATAATCAGCATTCCAATATTCAGGATTACGAATTTGTGATGGACTTATTTGTTTTAAATATTCTGGATCTTTTTGTACTTTAGAGATTGAATCCCTCAGTTCTTGGAAAGAATTAGGAAAATCAACCACAAGAATTTCTGTTGGTCTATCTTGTCTTAGAAATTTAATATCAGCAGCTAACTCTTTAGAGGTAAATACAACAATCTTGTTTTCGAGTTTGGCCATGTGGCCAAATCTTTCCAAATAAGTTTCAGTTGTTCGGTGTAGATAGTGTGGTAATCCTTTATCAGGAGTCCAATCTCCACGGCCAATGTCGAAGAAGGCAGTTACAATAGTGATATCATTCATATTAATAATAATTTTTAAAGTTGTGAACTAGATTGTATTCAGGTGGAATAGTAGATAGGTCGAAAGGAATCTTTGTTGGCCAGATATTATAGAACCTTGGATTCTCCGTTAAATCTTTACCACATAACAGATAAAATACTGTCATATAAGAATCCATCCACCCAAGAGTGGGATAAAAGTTATCTTGAATCGTATCAATGTGTGTAATCAACCAAGAACGGACACTATCATAGTTTTCTAAAAAGGTGGAAGTCTTAAAAAAAGAACCACCACCTGTTGTATAGTAATTCTTTTTGGGAACTACACCAGAATAATCAACAATCATATCTACTAGTGCTTGCGGAAAAGCAGGCACTTGACCTGGATATTGCAATACATGGCCAACCATTTCCCATTCAGGTTCTAAATGAATATCTGATAATATCACAACATCATCTTCCATCATTGTAAAGAAATCAGTATTCATTTCTTTGACACCTTGGTGTAATCTATCCAACCATTCAATTGCTTTATCTTTACGATAACCAAAAGGTTGCGTTTGTGGACCCAAAGTCCAATTATGTGGCTGGTAAATGCAATTATATTGTTTGGTCATCGATTCATAACCAGAAACATTGTCGGTAGAAATAACAATCGGTGCATCAGGATAAAACTTTCTAATACTACGAATCATAAATTCTGTTGCATTAGGATGAGTATTGGCGTGGTCGTAAAATCCGATTGTAGGTTTCATAATTAAAAATTAGGTTTTAGATATTGTTGTTTGGGATATAAATCATTTATCATTCTTCGTTTTAAATCTTCGATATAGTTGTCTGATTGATGTTTTTCCAACCAACTGGTGGCAAGTTCTTTTGTTACATTTTCATATTCTACAAAATTATTCAAATTATCAACCGGAATATGAATAACAAATAATTGTTTTCTTGTTCCTGATGTATCACCTTCAGTTAAGGTACAACAAAGAAGTGTTCTAATTTCATAGATAACATTTTTCTTACCATCAAGTTCATTGTGAACACCAAATGCATCAATTTCAAAATCAAAAGTTATATTATCCATTATGTTCTAAAGGTAATTAAATCTTCAACACCATATTTTTTTTCAAAATATTGTTTCATTTCGGGAACACGGTCATATTGGTGAACAATACAGTATGGGTCAGCTGTTGCACCAGTAACAACCACATTATCTTTAAATACAGGTCTTGGTTCTAATAGATGTGGACCAAATTGTTCCAGTTGGTCTGGTTTATTAGTTACATGGAGATTACAAGTCCATCCATCCGCCAGATGAGCCCAATGGGTATATTTTCCATCATTATAGGGAAACAAATTTAAAAGTATATTATATGCGGCTTGGTCTGCAACCCAATCAGCTCGATTAGATGACATATGATATAACATAGCACACAAATCACGGATATGTTCAGAATAACCAGCAAGTGTACCTACATTATAAACAGGTGTTTCACTAACTTGGTCTAAAAAATATTGGCCAAAACAAGTTTTAATATTGTCGTGATTCCATTTTTCGTTTTTGATTTGGATTGCTTCAGAAGATGCCACAATATACGGACCATTAATATCCAAAACATTTTCCAAATATTGACTTGGATTATCTTGAAAGACCACATCACGAACATCAGTCGTGATTACATAACGATAATTTTGGTAATTGTGTAACAGATATGTGTAGATATGTAGAAATCGTTCCATGTGAAACATCATGTTACTTGTTCCACCGGGTTGTATTACTTGAAAACCAGAATCTTCGATTTTCTTAACTGTTTCGGTTGTAGCATTAAGAGCAATGAGAACTTTATCACCTTTGAAACCACATTGGTTGATAGATTCAATCCAAGGTTTTATCTGGTTGTAATTATAATTCTTAAATGCACCAATTATGAGGTCTTTTTTTGCCATGGTAATGTTCCATTATATTTTTGTTTCATCACTTCATTGTTATGTAAGAAGAATTCTTTTTGTACTGACCTCTCGGTATTTCCTGTACGATAATTAAGAGTATACAGGTAATTGGTGTCGTATGTCAAGTTATTTTGACGGAGAACATGAACCAACATTCTATCTACTTCTGGTACACCTGGTTCTCTGGCTTTACGATACCAAATTGGTGTTAATTGTAATGCGATGTTTTTAGGTAAGAAATAACAACCCACATCGACAAAATAATCTTGTTCACCCAAGCAAGAAGGCCATTTTCCTAAGGATTCACAATCATCATTACACATATAATTACCATCTTTATCGGTAATCTTGCGTAGTGAAAATGCCCATTGATTACCTGCCTCGATGGTTTCCATTAGTGATTCAACATGGTCTGGTTCTAACCAGTTATCTTCATCCAAGAAACATACATATTCACCTTTGCAAAGATAGATGGATGCACCGTAGATTCGGTGGCCATTGTATCGGTCTGTTCCTGTTGCATAGGGTAATTCAATAACATCCAAACCAGGATAATCTTGTAGAATTACATGAGCTTTAGGATGAACACCATCAACCACCACAAGGTGTTGTATATTTTCGTATGTTTGGGATTTTACAGATTGGATTGCTTGCCTGAGGTAATGCGCTCCCGTGGTGGGAGTAATCACAGTCACTAATGGTTTCATAATTATTCTCTAGTCAGTTTTAGTATCTTCTCAATTTGTTTTTCTATTGCAGGTTTACGATTTGGCCAATATATGTATTCTTTATCTCCGGTCGAATGTAGTTTAGTGAGAAAAGGAACAATCATATTTTCCAATTGTTCCAATCTTGATTTATAATCTACAACCATATTCTCAACAGGTTTGGTAACCTTGTTTACTTCATTGGCAATACGAGCATTATAATCTTCTTCACTTACTGCGGAGAATCCAAAGTCATCTTCTTGTGTGGCATATTGTTTTGCCAGTTTATCAAAATCAATCAATCCCATAAATTACCTATGCGCTATATTTAATAAAAATACTACTATTCTTTGTTGCCGAAGAACCATAACCAAATAACCATTTTGTTATTGCAGATTGTTTCTTTTCTTTTAACATTGTATAACAGAAATCTATTCCTATGTATTTTGACATCCACCAGACTTGGTCTTTTCTTTGAGATTTTTTAGCCTCCATAATTAAATCCTCAACTTTTGCTCTGGATCCAGATAATTCTTTAAACATCGTTGCAAATTTTTTAAATGTTGCATCGGAAGGTTTTGCAATTTGCGATTGAAAGTCTTGAGGAAACATTAATTTTCCTCTTGTTATTCCTGAATCAATAGCAGATTGCATTACATTACCACCACCAATTTTTCCACCAGCAGCAGTTTTACCTTTGATTTCTCCTTGCCAAGAACTAGTTACTGGTCTACTGGAGAAATTTCTTAATTGTATTTCACCATCTTTACCTGAAGATTTAAATTGAATGTATATATCTTTTGAATCAAACATATTTTGACCTAATTTTATTCCAGTATATATTGCATTAGGAGGTTTTCCATTATTAAAAATTTCTGCATGGGGCGAACCTTTAGGAACTTTTTTAAGTGAAATTCCGATTAAATTGGTTTTTGCAAATTCATCATAAATGTATCCATTGTAATCTTGCAATGAATCCCAATCCGATTTAAAAATAAATCCTTTTTTTACCATCCAAATGTCTGCGGGATTCCATTTATCATCACCGACAATTCCACTAACTTTTCTAAATTTACCAAATTCAGAATATATTTGGCCAACTAATTTTCCACCACGATGAAATGTAAATTTTTGTGAAGAACTATCTGGAACATCATGAAATATTTGATTAGCTGTAACGATAACACTATGAAACCAATCGTCATCTAAACTTTTTAAACAAGAAGGTAAACTTCTATCACAATTGGCATCACCTATTGTTTTATCTGTTATTTGAGAAATGTCTGATAAACTTGTGCCCAAATATTGTCTTGTCGCACAGGCATAAGCTTGTAAACATTCTGCAAGAGCGGTTACCTCCGAACCTGCACCGGAACCCATTACTGGAGCTTGATTTACTTTAGTTGGAATTTTCATTTAAATACTCATAAGTTGTTTTTGGAGTATTTATTATACACATTTACCGGATAATGTCAATATTTGCACCATTTGTCCACACTTCTAAATCGGTACGAATACGACCTTCTCTTTGGAGTGTTTCAAAACGATTGGACGCTTTGTTTTTCCACCATGCAATAATGTTGTCAAACTCAAACTTATCATAGTTTTCATCTTTAATCAACACATCTGCTTTTCCGTTAACCACATCAACATAGTTCTTAAAACCATAGTTGGAAGTATAATACCTTTTCTTTTCGGTTAACTTCTTGGCATTATCAATCATTTCGTTGAACTTTGCCAGTTCTGGTGTTCCTTTTAATGCCATTTTGACCATACTGATAGTTTTCATTGTGGCCTTTAACTTCTTACTGGAACCCTCAGGATCAACCAAATCTTCACCTGTCTTTGATTCGATATACTCTTTCATCTTACGATAAGAATCACCGTCCATCATCGGAATGAAGTTACTGTCGGTCAATCCTCTGAATCTGATATAAGGTTTCATACCATCATATTGAGATACCGTTTTGGAACTACCATATAAACTGGTGGTTTCAAACAGGCATAGATTCATATTGTATTTCTTATTCAATACTTCACGGATGGTATGTGAACAACAGATTGCAGCCAAGAGTTTACCACCAAGATAATTGTAACCAAACGGTTGTGCTGGTACAATAGTGAACCCCATAATTGTGGTATTATTGAATGACTTTGCAAAACCTGGAGTTTGGGAAAATACTTGTTGAAGTAATTCATTTCTTGGTTTCATATTGATAACAGGAGAACCAAGACGGATGAATCCCAAAATCTTATTTGAATTCTTTTCATTGACCGCAAACTTCACACTTCTACCAGGAATTGAGGAAGGAGTAACGTGAGAGGAGATTACACGAATGTAATCGTCCCAACGAGAACTGTCCATTTCCATTAATTCAATATCCATATCTTTTGGGTGCATGGTGAAATCAGAAAATAAATCTTCCTCAAGGCCACAACCGGGTAAGGTGGTTGGCAACGCATCAATTTGAATCATTTTCTGACTACGCATATATTCATCAATGCGGTCAAAATTACTAAAATAATCATGCAATAGATTTGCACAATATAAAGCATCTTCTTTTTCTAATTTCATACTTTGAATCCATCAAATGATTTTTTAGGGTGTTGAATTTTATTATGCGAACCAACATGGCCAGCATCTGCAAGGCCTTGTTGTGCTGATTGTTCAACATCAAATAATTTCATCTTGGCTCTATCCACACCAATTGTAAATCGTTTATGGAATGTTGGGTCGTTATATCTATTTTTTAATTGTTTCACCATCATCTGGCCAAGTTCTTCCAATTCTTCGGAAGAAATCAAAGCAAACATCAAATCGGCGGTTGCAGGCAACCCGAAACTCTCACTCGTATCCTCCAAGCCAGGATCAGACGATGTGAATCCGCTTCTGGTAGTTTGAGTAGCAGATACAATAGGAACATTACATTCAACCGCAAGACCCCTAAGTTCTTCTGCGATGGACTTAACGTAAGTGTAAGAGTTAATATTCGCCCCAGCCTTGATACGAGAAGAACAACAGATATTAAGATAATCCACAAAGATAATGTCAGGCACGAAAGACCTTTTGAGATTGAGTTCATTTAATAATGTCCTGAAATGGATAGCTGAAGCAGCTGCTGTTGGATATTCTTTGATAATGAGTTTGCCGGTACACTTCTCACGGACACGAGCGACCTTCTTATCATATAAATCTTTGGGTAATTCCGATAAGTCACCAATGTCAGTATTCAAAAGGTTTGCATCAATACGTTCTGCAATCTTTTCTTCCGACATTTCTAGTGTGATGTAGAGAACATTCTTACCTTGTACCATAGCACTTGCGGCCACATGACACATAAACAAACTCTTACCAACACCCGTTCCAGCCAACGCAATATTGAGTGTTTTGTTCGGTAATCCCCCTTTTGTAATCTTGTTAAAATAGTCCAAGTCAAAGGGAATTCGTTCTTCTTTTCTATGATAAAAATCATAACGCTGGTCAGAATCATCAAGGTAATCGTGTCCCACTGAGTTATCAAAACTAATTGCTAAAGCATCCGAGAGTATTTTGGGAATCTGACCTTTATCATGCGCTTTGTCCTTACCGTCCAGAATTGAAATAGACCCCAATACAGCGTTATAAATGGCTTTCTCTTGGCAGAATTTTTCTGTTTTATCGACAAGCCATGGTATTTGAGATTCTTCTGATTTAGCCTTCTCAATTTCGTCAAGGTAAGTTTCACATCTTTGTACTTCATCAGACGTAAGATTACGCCTCTCTTTGACGGCAATAGAGATAGCTTCAATTGTGGGTGTTTTATTATATGTTTCGGTAAAAGAGGTGATTTCATCATATAAAGTTCTCTCAACACTATCCGAAAAATAATCTGTTTTTAGGAATGGTAATACTTTCCGTAAGTAATCATCATTGTAAATCAGATTCTTTAGTATCGTTTGTTCCAGCTTCATCAATAACTTCCTGCTCCATATTTGAGCTCATAATTTCTACAAGTAAATCACCAAGATAATTCTTAAAATCTGCATCCTTTTCCAACTTCTTTGGTTTCGCCACGGTGGATTCTAACACATCGTAACCAAAAAGTAAATAGACAAGGTCATTCTTTTCCTCAAATTTTACTTTACCATACTTAAAAATGGTATCTTTATATTGCCCATCCAGAAGTCGGATGTGTACCGCAGCCGGATCATTTTTTGGATAAATGTAACAATAATCAAGGCCTTCAATCATCTTCCACTCCGTTTGAAGTAACAACATCATCAAAAATATTTTCAGAACCACCTTGCATAATGTCACCGGCTGCAATTTGGTATTTGCTTTGTACTGATTCTTGGAACTTTTTGTTTTTAAGAATTGGCATCCAGAAATCAGCAGTATCGGTTTCTTTAATACGATACTTTTTATCTTCTATAACACCATCCTCGTCCACCTTTGAGTACCAACCATTAGATGGTTTAACAACAAATCCACTATCAATTGCAATATCAAGTAACCCACTCCAACGGCTAATGCCACCATCATGACGAACAGTAACAGGGATTTTAGATTTTTCTCGGACATATCGGGACTTCTCCACATTAATAATAAAGTTATATCCAACAACTTCAGTACCTTCTTTTTCTTGCTGGCGCCCAATAACAAAAATGTTATCGGCAGAATAGTATGAACCTGTTCCACCACCAACGATTGCTTTAGGAAACATACCAATTTCCATGTATGTGTGATTTACTACAACCATTGGAATATCTTTAAGATTCAAATGAGGAGTTACCATACGGAATAAAGATTTGACTGCTTTGGCTCTCGACATATCACCAACAGTTTTACCATCAAGTGCATCATTCACTTCTTTAATGGATGCTAAGTTACCAATTGAATCCACTACAATGATGAGGTGTTCACCCCGTTCAACTTGATTCAGCTGTTGCATGATATCAATTTTTAATTGTTCAATGTCAGTAAGAGGTGTATGTAAAACTCTGGAGGTATCAATACCAAAAGAATCAAAATAAGACTGAGGAGTGCCAAACTCCGAATCATAAAAAAGTAACGCTGCATCAGGATATTTGTCCAAGTAAGATTTGGCCATCAACAATGAAAATGCTGTCTTGAAATGTTTGGATGGACCTGCCCACATTGTAAGACCTGGTGTTAAACCACCATCTAATCGACCACTTAATGCCACATTGATAATGGGCACCGAGGTGGGAATCATATCTTTGTTTGTGAAGAATTTTGATTTCGACAGAATAGCCGAATCTTTAATACTACTATTTTTTTTAATTTTATCTAAAATGCTCATTTATTTCCCTTTTCACGAAATGCCAATTCAGCATCATAATCATACTTAGGTTCTAATTTTTTAACCGGTTCTTCACGATAAACACCTTCGGCTATATGTGTTGTTATCTTTTCTTCCTGTGGCATTGACGCCTCGACTGTAGTGATGTTTTCTTTTTTGATTTCAATCTTATCACTCTCCCGTTTTTCATCTTTTTGAATTGCTTCGTTATACAACTCAACAGGTTCAGATACCGAAACGGGAATTGAAACTTCTTCTTTCTCATCTTTTTGCCTTAAAGAAATATTTCCTGCTATCAATAATAACACAGCTAGAGGGTCAAATACAAGCATAATCGTAAAGATTACCAATCGAACGGCTTTATCTAATGCACCATCACCTGTACCAAAGAACATATCTGCCACATACTTGATTGGTCCAACATCCGCATTTAATTTATTTTCGGATTTTAATAGAGGCAATCTTTGTTTGTTTATTGTGGTAAGTTCTTTTTGTGTCGTTTGTATTTGTCTATCAATACTCGCAGATGCCGTTTCTGGATTACCAGCCCGTTTCAACAAGTAATCTAATCTTTCAGTAGCATTTTTCTCTTGTTTGTTTAATACTTTTAACTCAGCAGAATTAGCACCAGAATCTAATGTAGAATCAATATGTGATTTGGCCAAGAAACCAAAAATACCCATTGATGTGAGTAACATTAAAACGACCACAGCAAATACCAAATATGTTTTTAATAACTTAGGTGCAACTTTCCAATTACGATATAACCAAGAGGCAGTAACCAACTTGGCAAATTCCAAAGTAGAACCCATAAACACGACAGGCCAAAAAGCACCTGCAAATATTAATGCTAATCCTAATACTGAATAGTATGCAGCCATTCCCGATAATAGAAATGCTGCTAGAAATGTTAAGTACATCATGAGAAGAAATCCTCTATCGAACTAGTTTTTTCGGTAGACCATTTCATACAATCTAAAATAACTTTAATAGGTTCTAAAAATGCCTTATCAAACTGCATATCGTAATCAATATACTCTTGTAGATTAAATTCTTTAGGTAAACGAGATGGATATGATATGACCGTATCCTTAAATGGATTAGGCATCTTTAGATAAGTGAACTTGACTTTCTCACCTTCTTGTATCAATGGATACTTTTTGGTAAGTTTCATCACCTTCAAATTATGATTGTAATGAATTGCTCCTTTTACATGGATTGGAGTACCTTTCTTATACAAGGTCACCGGATCCGAATAATTATTTAGGCCATTTAGGCCACGGGGGAAGGAGATTTCTTCTACGGGTAAGGTTTTGAACTCTGCTCTAAAGTCTGCAATAAAGGTGTGTATATCTTCCTGTGTTCCATTCACCATTAGTTTAATGGCTTCTTTCATTTTCTCACGAATGGCAGATGGTGTGGAAGATTTAATCATCTCCAATCCCATTACCTTCATTTGGGGTTCATTGTATTGAACGCCTTCGTTATTATATACATTCAGAATATATCGTTTCTTGGCAGTCCAAATACCTTTATCCGAAAGACCTTCTCGTTTCATTTGCATCTTCTGGTCATATGCGTGGACATATTTGGCCAATTCATTGTATGACACATCAATATAAGGTTCAAGTTTTTCCTTACAGATTTTATCCATAAGTGAAATGACTTTTTGTTTATCTGATTTATCTTTAATGAACTTGTCAACCAATTCACCCATACGGAGATAGATTGAATCTGTATCTGATGCGATTACATAATCTACATTTTCTGAAACAAGAATCTTATTCATCCAAGCATTAATCTTGGCTTCAATCCACCGAATACTTAATTGTCCAGCAGTTGTAACAGCAAGAGCCATACGCAAGTCGTAAAACCTAAAATACTGGCTTCCCAAAGCACCATATGCTGAGTTAAGGGAGACCTTTTTAGCCAATTGAAGATTGTCATACCGAGCGATTCGTTTTTCGATATCATATTTTTTGGAATCATCCTTTTCATGTTCATATTCCTGTTTTGCTTGCAACATCATCTTCTTAAACTTCTTACGATCCTCATACATTTCTTCCATCATCTTAGGTAAGAAACCTTGATGGTCGGTTCTGAAGAATTGACCATTTGGAGTAAGTGTTGCATTTTGAAGTTTGGACAAATCAACTTCTTTTGCCAACATCTTATTAACATGAACTCCAGAAGAAATAATCTCACGCATTTCTGGTGTATAGTTTTCGGGTTCAATCAGAGTTTCTGGAGAAACGTTATACTGCATCATAAGGTGGGGGTAAAGTGAATTTAGGTCAAAGCTGGCGACATAATGGTGCATACCAACTTGAACTTCTTTAACATAGGCACCTTCAAACATTCCATCTTTTTCTTTGTGAACTTTAGGTGGAACAATGATATTATCTTCCAACAAACGATTATATGTCAACGCATCCCACATACGAGTTTGTGCAAACACATCTTCATAGTTTGTTTTGGTATCATATGCTAGAGTATAAGCCAACTCTAATAGTTTTAACTTATCTTCCAAACGAATAATCAATTGAACGTCTTTGATGTTATATTCAATAAACTTTTGAAAATTCAAACGATAGAGTGAGTATAGATTATCATATTCATCATAAGAGATTTTACCTTCACCCAATTCAACCTGTGCAATAGCATCTAAACGATAAGATTCTTGTGACTTACCACCTGGTGCATACCATTTGTATAGTTCTATGTAATCTAATGAAGCAAGGCCTGAAATCTTATACTCAATCAATTCACGACCATTAATTGTGGTCTTACGTTCGTAGATATTATTCCATGGAGATAATTTCTTGGTTTCATCTTCACCAAGAATTTTACGAAAACGATTTACGAGATAAGGTATATCAAAGAACTTGGTATTCCAACCTGTGATGGTGTCTGGTGTCTTTAACTTCCAAAGTTCCATGAATCGCTTGCAAAGTGTATATTCATCTTTACACTTCACATAGATTTCTTCGCCTTGTTTTTCGTAAATACCACAACCAAACACATAAGTCGGTCCATGTAAATAGGTAATACAAATTGCGGTGATAGGTTCATTGGCTTCGTAAGGATCAGGAAATCCATTTTCGGAACCCACCTCAATATCGACTACGGCAGTTAAAATCTTTTCTTCGTCCCAATCAACCATGCCTTTATGGTTCTCACCGATATAAGCATATTCAAAAGCGGAGTTACCATAGATTTTAACACCACTAGATACACCATCGAATTGTTTGATGTAATCTCTGGCTTCACGAATGCCACCAAAGATTTTTTGGTCGAGGTAATCACCATCCAAACTTGTGATATGTGTTATTCTTTTAGAAGGAACATAAAGTGAAGGAGAATATTCAATTCTCTGTTTTACTCTTTTTCCATCAATGACACCACGATAAAGGATGTTATTACCTGATACTTGAACATTTGTGTAGAAAAAACTCAATTTAGCCTGTGATTAGTTGTTTTGCTGGTGGAAGAACAATACCAGAACCAAAGATTTGGTTGTAGTTGGTAATAAAATCTTCCGCTGGAACATAGGAGTATACTACATTTCTCTTAGCTAAGGCAATAGTTGCACCTGATTTTTGTTCAGAATGAATTGGGAATGGTGAAAAACCAACAGAAGGTTGGCCATCTTTACCACGAACAGTAACGATACCAACGGGATTAATTAATACAAATTCGGTATCCGATTGAGATTCGATTTCACCGAGAACATCTTCTCCAGTAATTAATTTTAGTGCTAATACTTCCATAATAGTTTTCCTTTGATAAAATAATAATCCAATTGACAATTATACTATACAATGCATTTAATGTCAATCATTATTGGTGGTAGGTATACATTATTATTTTCTTAATGAAGAACTTATGTTGGAAGTATCGAAATATCCATCGGTGGAAGAACATAAACTATTACTACGAGAATATGTTAGAAAGATTGGAAGAAGGAAAGCCCGATAATTGGGACGGTACTTATCGAGCCACTTCTAAGTAGTTAAGCGTAAGTGTCAAAAGAAGAAGCTACTTCTTCATGAACACACTCACCATCTTGATTGTAAATACGGACTCCATCATTGTCAAACGATGAAGCGTAGATAGCAAAATCTTTAGCTTCTTGCAATGATTCAAAAGAATTGGTGTAGGTGGTTAGTGTTCCGTTAACCCAACGATGGCGTTTTACGTGGTGATGCGACATTCTTATTCTCCTAAAAAAAGTATTTATTCCAGATTTTTTTCGTATTATTTGTATACATCTTCAATTTATATTGATTTAGTTTTGCATTAATTTGCGGGAAATAATATGTCCTCAACAATGTATCACTAATATCTTTACTGTCTGTCGGATCAGCATTAAACAATTCGGTTGACCATGGAATTTCTTTACTTCCAACCAACGGCACACCTTGACTGGTCAAATCTGCACCAACAATATTAAATGTTTCAGAGAAGTTACATTGCATACCAATATCCATAGATGCACAAAGTTTTAAGAATTCTTCTCTCGGTGTCCATTGATGATTTATCAATTGATATTTTTCAAAAGGAAGTTGTTGAAATAAACCTCGTAGATTATTTTTAACTGAATCGCCTTTCATTTCAATACGACCAGCATTAACATGAAATCTTAATTTTTTACCAATTCTGTCAGCAAAATCCATAGCACCAAAGACTTGAACTAAGTGATTTTTCAATGGACGGATTGCACCAAAACAGGCAACATCAATCGTATCTTTGTTTTTATCAAATGGTTTATGTACAAAATTTTGAGGATAATAATTTGGTAAATAAATTGTTTTTTCTTTACCAATATAAAATTCAATTTCTCTCAACATTCTTGGCGCATTACAAGCAATAATAATATTCTTGAATCGTGCATATTCAGCAATCCAATCCATCGCCATTCCTTCTCCTGCCATAAAAGGCATTTCGGAATGTAGGCGAATAATCCATTTTACATTTGGATGTAATTTTTGAAGAATTGCAAATTTGGTAGGAACAACCCATAATGCTTCGATGATTACATGGGTTGGTTTATATTGATATACTTCTCGGTCAATTGAATTATTGTCGGGAACAACAACCATTTTTGATTCGAATCCGGAATCAATCATCATGTCGTTCATAAATTTGGCTGAATTATATAAGCCTGTGCTTAGGCCAATATTTGAATGTAAAGTAGCGCTATAATCTTCTCGGCGTTTCAGTATGAATAATAGTTTGGACATGATGATATCAAATTATGGGATTAAAATTTTATTTATACAATCCTAATGTGACAAAAAAATTACAAAACTTAACGACCTCGGCCGGCTTTCCTCATTACAGTTGGCTTAGGAACAAATTTTGGTTTGTTAATTTTAGGAGCAGGTCCTACTTGTTTAAGTTGACGAACTTTTTGTAATTGTTCTTCACGAAATTTTTTATCTTCCGACATGAAATCTCCTTATTGGTTGCGGAGGATGGATTCGCACCACCGACATCCGGATTATGAGTCCGGCGCTCTTCTACTGAGCTACTCCGCGCTAACTTTTAACCGTAAATGAAAACTACATCATCAATTGGAACAACATAGGTTTCATCTTCAACCTTTACTGCTTTATTCCAATTTAAAAGAACTTCATCACCAATTGCAACTTCATCAACCTTAGGTCCAAGAGCAATCACTCTTGCTCTATCTGGACCTTCAGCAGTTTTTAAAATTAATCCTGATGCTGTAGTTTTTTCTCCAGCAACTCTGGATACAATAATGTTGTCACGCAAGGGTTTCATAATTTACCTTCTATTAAAATATACAATTTATTTATACTAGTCATTATTGAGAATACTGTTTGGTGTTTAAGAGCCGTGTAGTAGTTAGACGTTTAAGGTCATCTCTTTCGAGCCTTGCTACCGATTCTCCTGATGTTGGCGTTACGAATCCTCTCAGCATAAGATTCTACCTCAATTAGTGGGTTGCGTTAATCAGGATGGTGATGTTCCCTAACAGTTGGGATTGCTTAATCTTTCTCTCACATTCTCAATGATGACTGATGTAGGCCGGTGGGGTATCTGACCAGTTTCTAGTCTGCCCATCCTCCGTTTACTTTCCTTGCCTACAACAATCAAACTGGAGCGGGATATCAGAATCGAACTGATAACGGAAGATTGGAAATCTACAGTTTTACCATTAAACTAATCCCGCATAAATCTGGAGCGGTGGCCTAGATTCGCACTAGGTGAGTAGATTGGACACCTACTCTGGTTCTATACCCCAACCGCATTATTACTTTTCTTTTCTATCTTTTTGCTTTGCGTAAATTCTATCCATCAAATCTAACAATTCCTGTTTGGTTAACATTCTACCCCATTGAGGAACTGTATTTGCTTTTGGTGTTACAACTTCTTCTTTTTTCTTTTTCATTCTGAAGCTACTGGCTCTGCATCCTTACCAAATTTTTGGGTCTGTAAACGTTTTGCAATAGCTTTCTTAATCTTAGGAATATGTTTCTTACGGGCACCATCTAACAGTTTTGATAATTGTTCGATGTTCAAAGGACCTAAACGGGTCTTGCCAGTTTTGGTTAACATTGGATTTGCCTTACGAGTTCTTTGATTCGTACCTTTTGTTGCCATAATATAGTCCTCTAATCAATAAATTTGGAGCGGTGCCTTTGGTTTGCACAAAGTTTTTTAAGAGGGTATCCTAAACTGTTCTATCTACACACCGCATTGTCCTGCTTACCGGTTACAGGGACACCACTTTACTGGCGCCGGAAGTTTTGCTGTTTCCCAACAGTAAATACTATTATATACTTATGTATGTTAAATGTCAATACATATTCTGGTATACTTGGTGCCCTCACCATGATTCGAACACGGGACATCCTCATTACAAGTGAGGTGCTCTACCAACTGAGCTATAAGGGCATTTGGTGGGCCGAGAAGGATTTGAACCTTCGACCAAAGGATTATGAGTCCTCTGCTCTAACCAACTGAGCTATCGGCCCCTGGTCCGTCCAAGAGGAATCGAACCTCTATCAATTGCTTAGAAGGCAATTGCACTATCCGTTGTGCTATGGACAGAATTATTATAGTGAAGTGTATTATGGTAACCTTGATTAG
>Ga0007854_10000328_pt1 | contig 32236 bp, 23 predicted proteins | sample CryBogCBH12Aug08_FD_60382 | JGI IMG/M metagenome (GOLD analysis project Ga0007854, IMG submission 60382) | Freshwater microbial communities from Crystal Bog, Wisconsin, USA - CBH12Aug08 | ecosystem: Environmental > Aquatic > Freshwater > Lake | place: Crystal Bog, Wisconsin, USA | collected... | reverse complement strand
CTAGTACGGTGCTATGCTAAGCGTGCTGGAATCGAGGATGACATTCATCCCCATCAACTCCGCCACTCCTTTGCCACCCATCTTCTGGCCGGCGGAGCCGATCTCCGCATCATCCAGGAGATGCTTGGTCACTCATCCATCGCTACCACACAGATCTACACCCAAGTGGATCGGGGACAACTCAAGTCAGTTCACCGCAAATTTCATCCGCGAGGCTGAATCCGAAAACAGTTAGAATTAAGGTCTTTTTTCGTGACATGGAGGGCTTGAAGAAGGCTACCTATGTAGATGAGCAACGGACCATTAGCAGGTAAAACCGGCGTCGTTTTCGGCGTCGCCAACAAACGCAGCATCGCATGGGCCATCGCCTTGGCTTGGAAGCAGGCAGGCGCGCGCCTCCTCTTCAACTACCAAGGCGAACGCCTCAAGGACAATGTCGAGGAGTTGGTTTCCGAGTTTGGCTCTGACACCTTCCTCCAACCATGTGATGTCTCCAGTGACGGGCAGATCGCTGAATTCTTCGGCAAGGTGCGCGAGACTGCTCCAAGGATCGACCTTCTTCTCCACTCCGTAGCCTTCGCCCCGAAGGAAGCTCTTGAAGGAAGCTTCCTCTCCACAACCCGTGAGGCCTACCTGCGTGCCCATGATATCAGCGCATACTCCTTGGTGGCTTTGGCTCGTGAAGCGACCCCTCTCTTTGCCAATGGAGGAAGTATACTGGCCATGAGCTACTACGGCGCAGCCAAGGTGGTGCCCCATTACAACGTGATGGGTGTGGCTAAGGCCTCATTGGAAGCGAGTACTCGCTACCTCGCCTACGATCTTGGAGAAAAAAAAATCCGCGTGAACTGCATCAGTGCGGGACCAATGAACACCCTTGCCGCACGCGGTGTCTCCGGCCTCGGCATGATGATCAAGCATTATGAGGAGCATGCCCCCCTCAAGCGTAGTTGCACCTCTGAGGAACTCGGACAGACGGGTGTCTTCCTCGCAAGCGACGGGGCAAGTGGAATCACCGGTCAGGTCATCTATGTGGATGGCGGGTACGAGATCATGGGAATGTGAGGCACTCCCTAATGATATCTTCCTCAAACAAGATTTCTCGCCGTAGCAAAGATAATCCCCTGATAGCAGCCCGATCCGGCTTGGAACGGGATCTTCGAAAATTTATCGCTCATTCCCAGGGAGTGATCACGGATCCTGATCGCCTTGCTGAACTCGGACGGGACAAGTGGTTCGCTGCAGCATTGCCCGAGATCGCAGCAGCTCCCGGCACCGCAAAAGAGGTCGCATCGCTCTTAGCTTATGCGAACAGGAATGGAATCCCTGTCACCGCTAGAGGAGCTGGCCAAGGTTATGTCGGCGGATGTGTCCCAGTAAATGGCGGCATACTGCTAAGCACCCACCGACTCAATAAGATCAGGGAGATCAACGAGCGGGACTTTGTAGCCGTGGTGCAGTCCGCAGTAATAACCGGAGTTCTTCAAGAAGCTGCGCGTAACAAGGGTCTTTTTTATCCACCCGATCCGGCCAGCCTCAAGGACTGCTCGATTGGAGGAAACATTGCAACCAATGCCGGCGGGCCTCGATGTCTGAAATACGGCGTAACCCGCCCCTATGTACTTGGTTTGGAAGTGGTTCTCGCAGACGGCACCCTCGTCCGTGTCGGGGGACGAACTCATAAGAACAAAACTGGTTTCGACCTCACCGGCCTATTTGTCGGTTCAGAAGGACTTTTGGGAGTAATCACCGAAGCCACGCTCCGCCTTCTTCCTCATCCTCCCGCTCGAGCCACTCTCTCCGCAGGATTTGCATCCATGCAGGAGGCCTCGGCTGCCGTACAGGCGATCTTCAAGGCGGGATTTCTCCCATGCGCGGTCGAAGTGGCAGACAGCTTTACCCTTCAAGCGGCTCGCAAAGCTCACTCCGACCAAACCGGAGCCTTTATTCCTCCTGGGAACGCTCATCTACTCATCGAAATTGATGGTCAGAAGGCCAGCGTATTAGGTGAGGGTAAAGCCCTTAAGCTGCTCCTCGCTAAGAATGCAGCCCTTGAAGTCGAGCTTGCGACTTCCCCCGTGCGCTGCGACCGGATGTGGGCTCTACGTCGGGCATTCTCAGCCTCGCTCAAGGCCACAGGCCTTATAAAACTCAATGAGGACATCGCAGTCCCGCGCGGTCGATTGGTTGATCTCATTGCGTTTGCCGAACGTCTGCAGAAAAAGAGCGGCTACGAGGTCGCCTGCTTCGGTCATGCCGGCGACGGAAATATCCATGTAAATGTCATGGTGTCCGCAGAACAGCAGGCGAAGCAACCCAGACAAATCGAAGCAGCCCTTGACTCCCTCTTCCATCAAGTCATCGCTTGGGGGGGCGCCATTACCGGGGAACACGGCATAGGCTTGGCTAAAAAACGCTGGTGGCGTGAAGCCACCTCCGATGGCGTCCGGGATCTCCACAGGAGAATTAAGTCGGCCCTCGACCCGAAGGATATACTTAACCCTGGAAAGTTTGTCTGATTGGATTTTCCCCGAACCCTCCCTGGGAGCAACGTCCGTTACATCCCTCTCAACGGGCTAATTATGATATTCTTCGCCGCGAAAAATATTCTCTAAGGCCAAGTTGTAAGGGTTAATGAATTTCGTGCTGGTTGCTCCAAAACTCGTCCGCAGTTTCGGCAGGATGCGTCTTGACTAAGGTGAAGGAGATACGCTTCAGGTTTGGCAATCGCTTCAACCCGTTCACCACACTAGTAGGCAAACTCACAAGTGGCGTATCTGGAAGGACGATTTCCTCAAGGGTGGGACAATCGAGCAGCGGGCTAAGATCTGTTACCGCCGTATTGGACAATATGATGTTTTTCAAGGGCTGACCACGTAGTGGCGATATGTCGTAAAGGTGAGTACAGCCATCGGCAAAAAAACTTGTGAGTTTGAGTTTTTTCAGCGGACTGAGATCAGACACTTGGGTGCGCGAGACGATGACTCTGCTGACTGGCAGATCCTTAATTTCGAGCATGCTGATATCTCGAATTTGCGGAAGCCCCTTAAGATCAATTTCCAACGTTCCGTCCGGCAGACTAGAAATCCTGCTGTTGTACCAGTCAGGCAGGTCGGTGTATTTGCTCAGTCTCTTGAGGAGCTCTTCTTTGGCTGCGGCCCCTTCAGGATCAAGCTGATTACTCAAAATGGCCGCCTCCTTTGTCCGCTGCTGATCGTACAAGTAGGCCAAGAGTCGTTTCTGGAGATCTTTACTAAGCGCAGGATCCTTCCCTTGTGCCGCTAGGAGTCCCTCGCACAGGGCCAAATTTCTTGTTGCGGATTCATCATGCGGTCGCAAAGCCAGAACACGCTGGTATTCTGCGACAGCACTTGAAAGTCTTTGCCTAGTCTCCAAAAGATTGGCTCGAAACAGGTGATAGTCTGGCCTGGTGTCATCCAGATTAATCGCGTCATCGATTTTCTCTAGAGCATCGGCGATTTTATTCTGAGCGAGCAACGTTTTTGCCATCAGGAAAATGTCCGGTGCGGTGTTTTTTAAATCGGCCACCGCCTTTGCCGCGCGGTTGCTTTCGGTCTTGACGGCAGCCATCGCTCTTTCGGCTCTACTGCTTTCACTCTCCGCCCGTTTATGTTCGGCTTCATAGTTGGCAAGTGCTTTCTCAGCAAGATTGCGTTCTGTCTCAGTTTCGGCCAGTGCCTGTTGCGTCCGGTTGCGTTGTGTTTCCGCCTCTGTCCTGGCTTGCTGCGCAATATTTCGTTCTTTTTCAGCGTATGCCCTTTCCTTCTGCGCCAAATTGCGTTCGCTCTCAGCATCGGCCAATGCATTCTGTGCCCGGTTTCGCTCAGCCACTGCGACTTCTTCCGAGGCGACAGCTCTGCGTTCTTTAGCACGCAGGTTGAACATAAACAAGATCGCGAGAACTGTGATCACGAACCATGCCGCGAAGGTCGTGACGAAAACCCCCTTGTTGCGTTGGATGAGAAGGAGGAGTTGTTTGATAGGCCCCGCCTGTTCAGCACTGGTAGCGAAGCCATTTTGGTAAGCTGTGATGTCCGCCTGAAGATTTTCAACGCTCGCGTAACGCTTTGTCTTTTCAAACTCCATCGCCTTGCGCACCACGGCCGCAAGAGATTCGGGGATGTGCCCGCCGGGCAGATGAGGTAGTGGCGTCTTGTCCGCCTGTATACCGATCAGTGGTTCGATTTCACCCCGGCCAACCTTCTCGACAACTTCCAACGCTCCCCCATCAACCGATTTTCGCAGGGAGAGGATTTCGTAAAGTGTCGCTCCAAGGGCATAGATATCGGCCCTGGCATCGAGGGATTCCACCTCGCCTCGCGCCTGCTCAGGCGCCATATAACGCGGTGTGCCTATTGTGGCACCAGATACAGTAGAACCCGAATCAAGCGAGTCACTGACCGGGCGTCGCAGAAAACGGGCCGACTCGCTGTCCGGCCCCTGACTGTCGCCCAAGACCTTCGATAGTCCCCAGTCCATCACCAACACCTCGCCGTACTCCCCCAACATGATGTTTTCGGGTTTAAGATCGCGGTGGATAACCCCTTTGCTGTGGGCGAATGCAACAGCATCGCATACCTTCTGGAAGATCGTCAGGAGTGCCGCCAGTTGATACTTCTTGCGCGCTTCCTTGTCCTTGGCGGCCAGCAGGTCGATCACCTCCTTCAGGGTGACTCCTTTCACGAATTTCATCGTGTAAAAGGGTTGCTCGTTCTCGTCCACGCCTAGTTCGTGAACAGGCACGATATTCGGGTGTTCGAGTTGGCCCGTAATCTTTGCCTCCGCCACAAAGCGCTTGAGGTCGTCGGGCGACGAGCCGTCGAGCATCACCTTCATCGCCACCTTGCGCTCGATGGTCGCTTCTCTGGCGTCAAGGATCGCTCCCATGCCGCCTTGTGCGACCACACCGCCGATATCGTATCTGTGCTCGTGCAGCAATTCCTCTGGAAGCAAGCGCTGCACGGTTGCCGTGCTCGGCGCAAGTGAGACATCGGGTGACGCAAAAGCCTTTGCCCGGTGAATCTCTATGGTTGCCGAGCCAACCTCTATTTTCTGGTTTGGCCAGATCCGCGACGAACCTACGACGGGCTTCCCATTTATAAAGGTACCGTTGCTGCTTCCGAGATCCTCAATCAGCGCATGGTCGAAGTTGACCGTCAGCTGAGCATGCCGCCGTGAAACAAGTTCCACCTGGATTTGAATCTGGCATCCAGGATCCCTACCGATGATGTATTCTCCAGGCCTTACGGTCTTGCGCAATATTTCCATCCCGTCCTTGCTTACAATAATCTCGGTCTCTGGAATTTGCATGCAGTGTTGACGCTGGGTTCTGATCTCGTTTTAGAATCAGCTTGCCGTGCATTCGTACTATTGCAAACCGATTGCGGAGCCAAACGTCATGGGTTTTTGATCCTACAGTTGCGATTAGGAGTTGTTCGCCAGTATCAGCTGGAAAAACTGGAAGGAAATGCTCATGCTTCTTTTAATATAGTGCCACGTGTAGCCCTCATCTCCGATCTGCATGGCAATGTCGATGCCCTAGAAGCGGTCTTTCAGGATATCGGTGATCAGAAAGCCGTCGAAACATACTGTCTTGGCGATATTGTCGGTTATGGCGCGGCTCCCGCAGAATGCTTAGAGATTGTCCGTGAGCGATGCACATCAAGTGTAATGGGGAACCATGACTTTATGACCGTATCGAACGAAGCTTTTATGATGCCAGAACGAGTTGGGGCAGGCATTCGGTATGCAAAGACTTGTGTTTCTCCAGACCAGATGGCATGGCTCGGAAAACTCCCGCTTGTCGTCCAAGTTCACAAATTCACATTTGTTCATTCGAGTCTGGAATCCCCGGACGAGTTTCACTACCTCTTTACGGATGGGCGGGCGCGGGCACATTTTAAAAATCAGATGACCACGTTGTGTTTTATTGGCCATACCCATGTTCCCCAGATTGCCACGGATAACGATGGGAATATCGGATGGGGCTTTCCCGATGAAAGACCTGTTCGATTTGGAGAAAACCAACGAAGTATTATCAATGTCGGATCAGTAGGCCAACCACGTGACGGAGATCCTCGTGCCAGCTATGGAATTTTTGATACCGAACGCCAGCTTTTCGTTGTCCGGCGAGTCGGCTACGACATCAAAAAAGCTCAGGCTCGAATTCGAGATGCAGGATTGCCCGAACAAAATGCTTTCCGGCTCGCCTTAGGAAAATAATCAACTCGTCAAATCTCCTTCCTTTCCGCAATCAGAGAAGGAGCCCGGCAAATCCGAAGCGACCTCCATTGTGGCCTAATTGCTCACCATAATGCAGCGACTAGTGAATGGGCCTCTCTATACAATCTAAAGGCGTGGTCAGTTTTTGACCGATTGTAAATCATCAAACAGGAACAAAATATATTATCAGCCTAAAGAATGTTGAGTTCTCGGCCAGGACTCCTGATTTAATCCACTAGCAGCTTCGCAAAGGCATATTTTACTGAACAACCGAATATCTTGCTGCCATCACGCACAGGAGCGATCCCCCATCAAAAATTCTATTTAATCTTAAGAAGCTCGATATCGAAGATCAGAGTTGAATCAGGAGGTATTACCCCTCCGGCTCCTTGGGAGCCATAGGCAAGATTTGAGGGAATAAAGAGCTGAATTTTTCCACCTTCCTTCATGAGTTGAACACCTTCGGTCCATCCGGGAATGACCCCGTTAAGTGGAAACTCTATTGGTTCGTTTCTCTTGTAGGAGCTATCGAACTCTGTGCCGTCGATAGTGGTGCCACGGTAGTTCACCCTGACGGTATCGGTAGCTTTCGGAGTTTTTCCGTGACCCTCGCTTATGATCTTGTACTGGAGTCCGCTGGGAGTGGAGTGGACTCCAGATTTAATTGCGTTTTCCTTGAGGAATGCCTGACCTTTAATGAGGTTGGATGAGGTATCTTGCGCCATACTGGATTCGGGGATGAGAAGGGTGGATGTGACCGCAGCAACGAGAACTGCGACGAGAGTTTTGGGGATAACTAGATTCATTAGGATTCTATGATTATCCCTCAAAAGCACGGATGACGATGCTGGAGTTGTGGCCGCCGAACCCAAAGGAGTTGCTGAGAGCCACCTTCACCTTGGCCTCGCGGGCGGTATGTGGCACGTAATCGAGGTCACACTGCGGGTCGGGGTTGTCCAGATTGATTGTCGGAGGAATGACGCCGTCACGAATGGCCAGCGCGCACGCTGCAAGTTCTATACCGCCTGCGGCACCAAGGAGATGGCCTGTCATTGACTTGGTGGAGCTTACGGGTGTCTTGGCGGCCTCGGCACCAAACGCATCCTTGATGGCTTTCGTTTCGCAGATGTCGCCGAGCGGTGTAGAAGTGCCGTGGGCATTAATGTAATCAACCTCGGCAGGGCCTATCTTTGCATGTCTCATTGCCATCTGCATGCAGCGACTGGCTCCCTCCCCCTCGGGACGGGGTGCGGTCATGTGATAGGCATCTGCCGTCGCTCCATATCCGACAATTTCGCAGTAGATCCTAGCCCCTCGTTTCTTCGCATGCTCGAGTTCCTCGAGGACAACGATGCCGGCACCCTCACCCATAACAAATCCGTCCCTATCCTTGTCAAACGGCCGGGAAGCCTTTTCGGGAGCGTCATTTCGTGTGCTAAGCGCGCGCATACTTGCAAATCCAGCCACGCCGAGTGGGGTGATGGTCGCCTCAGCACCTCCTGCAACGAATGCATCTGCGTCGCCGAACTTGATGATTCGCCATGCCTCGCCAATGGAGTTGTTTGCCGTCGCGCACGCGGTGACGATCGACATATTCGGACCTGTGAGGTTGTACTCCATGGAAACGAGGCCGCTAGCCATGTTACTTATCATCATGGCGATAGTGAAAGGGGAGATCTTGTCTGGACCTTTTTCAAATAGCTTACGCGACTCGGTCTCCATGCTCTGCAGTCCGCCGATGCCGCTCCCGATAATCACACCGAAGCGGTCTCGATCGGTTTGTTCTGGATCGATCCCGGAGTCAGCCATGGCAAGCTTGGAGCCCGCCATTGCCATCTGGGCAAAACGGTCTGCCCGGCGAGCATCCTTGGGAGTCTTGAACCAAATGGTGGGATCGAATCCCTTGACTTCACCTGCAATCAAACAGTCGAAACCGGTTGGATCAAAGGATTCGTAGAGGGTGATTCCTGAATGACCCTCGGTCAGATTTTTCCAGAAGGTCGTAATATCCGACCCGACTGGGCTGACGACTCCTAGACCTGTAATGACTACTCTGCGTTCACTCATAAAAAAAGATGCCGAAAAATGGCGTTCTGCAAATGAGTCGAACGGAGGGGTACTTGGCAACCAAAATCTCCCTTAAAATCACTAACTTGTTGCTTGCGCCAGCGTGATTTACAGGGTCTTTTTAGCCATATGGAGACACCTCCACCTCTTGTAGCGACTACTCATCCTGCGCCATCTACACCCAGAGCACCCTCGGTTTCCGAATCAGAACGTTCTTGGTGCATCGGGCTCCATCTCTCGGGTCTCTCTGGTCTGTTGTTGGGTGTTGCCCTTGCCCATGTAATCGCTCCACTCGTCATCTGGCTGCTCAAACGGGCCGATAGTCCAGTCATCGATGCCGCCGGCAAGGAAGTGATGAACTTCCAGATTTCCTTTAGTATCTTCTTCGCGATTGCAGGTTGTCTTTGTTGGATTTCAACATTGCTCTGTCTCCTCCTTGTCGGGCTTGTTCTGTTACCTTTGGCAATAACCCTCCTTTTCGTGGTCTTCGTTGTCTGGTTGTTCTGCATGATCATTGCAGTGGTCAAAACAAGTAACGGTGAAACATACCGCTATCCCTTTACAATTCGGTTTCTAAGGTAAACTGAGCAACTCGCTCAAACGTCTCAGGATTGTTCTTTGATCTATCATATCCGTCGCCGTTTTTTGATACCTGCAAAGGTGAAAGAGTTACTCGCCCCTTGCTTACTTGGAGACCTTGGTGGAGAATGTAAACGTTCAGGGGGGCGTACTGGTTTCGACCCGAAGCTCATTACGCGTTCTGCATGCCGAGGATGATTCGTTGGCCTCGTTAAAAATCGAATCAAACAAATAAACGCAGATTACGAAGATCTAGCTCTCGCGGCTTAAAGTCCGCGACGCCGACACACCGACGCCTGCTGGGTGTGAAGGCGGCGCCAGCAGGCTGGCTTTCCGGCGGATTGACCGCGCCGGGAGGTGAATCGATTTCGTGGTCGATCGGGGGAAAGCAGCGCGCCGCACCGTGGCCGACCCCCTAAATCCCAAGTGCGGTCAAGCATGTGGACGGATGCCTAGTGCGGTTCGGGGACAGGGGTTCGACTCCCCTCGCCTCCACCTCTCAGCGATCCCTGAATGGAGATTGCCTCAGCGGTGAACTTTCTTGCCTTGTCTGGATATAAAAGCCTGATTCCGTAAGGAAGTCATCCGACTGCTTTTTCATTCCTCGACGGGTGGGATAGACAAAACCCACTCATTCCCATAAAAGCGGGATGCAGTCCCGAATTCCTCTGGACTTCATAAACTGAGCCCTTCCCTAAATTTGAAAGGACGAAACATCACATCGTCGGTGATCAATGCCAGTTACGCCTATTTCTGGAAGATCGCGATCATTGCCATCTCGGCAAATCTTTGCTTCATCGCCCTGACGGGCTTTGCTCTTCATGAAAGCTGGATGCGATATGAGGAACGGGCCGAGATTTCATGTCGAAACCTCTCACTGTTGCTCACAGGACAAATCAGTAGTTCCATCGAAGAAATTGACCTGAGCCTCCTCACTGTAGCCGACGAGGTGGAGAGGCAGCTTGCAGGTGGCGGCTTTAACCCGCAAATCCTAACCCCTTTCGCAATCAAGCTCCAAACACGCCTTCCTGTTCTGGATGGTCTGCGAATTGCGAATGCTAAGGGAAAAAATTCATACGGTAGCGGAATAAACCCAGGAATGAACGTCAACATTGCTGACCGGAGTTATTTCAAGCAACTGGCTGGCAATCCGAAAGCGGGACTAGTGATTTCGGAGCCCTTGGTGAGCCGTACCAGCAAAAAGTGGTCGATCATTCTGGCACGAAGAGTGAACCAACCAGATGGCTCATTCGCCGGCGTGGTTTATGGCGTGATCGCACTGGATCACTTCACAAATATGTTCGCCGGTATTAACGTCGGAAAACACGGCGTGGTATCACTAGTGGATGAGAACCTCGACCTAATAGCATGCTTTCCTAAACAGCCCGACACTGGCAGCGGACCCGCACAATGGAACATATCCCCAAAAATGCAGGGCCTGCTCCGGCTCAATCCGGAATCGGCTATTTTCAGGACTCCGGATCGTTACGGAACCAATCGAACGTATTCGTGGAAAAGGATCAATAGGTTTCCCCTCTCTCTCCTTATCGGGCTGTCAGCCGAAGATTTTCTGAAACCATGGAAAAACGAGGCCTGTTGGCTTTTCTCCCTAGCAGTCCTTTTCATACTCGGCACCCTTCTTGCGGTATGGCTGGTTTACATGGGCTGGCTCCGAAGAAAGACAGCTGCGCTGGCACTTGCACGACAATCACGCATGGAGGAACTCCTTACAAAGACCTCATCATCATGCATCAGTCTGTCGTTGGATGCCATTGACTCTACAATCAACGAATCGCTGGGCAACCTGGCAAAATTTATCGGAAGTGACCGGGCTTATGTCATCACCAACGACTGCCGGAAAAAACCCTTTACTATTACCCACGCATGGTGCTCCCAAAGCGTCTCCCCGCTCATTGGAGAATCGCTCCCTGTGTCACCGGCACATCTTCTCGAATACCTGAATTCGCAGGGCAGTAACGAAGTCATCCATGTGCAGGATGTACACTCGTTGCTTCCGGGAGACTTAAGGAGAGATTTGGAGCGTAGTGGTATCAAGAGCATCCTCTCCTTACCCATGATTACCAACGGCACCTGCACGGGCTTCCTTTGTTTTGACTCGTTGGCGGAGAATCACACCTTTTCGGATGACGAACAACGCCTGCTGAAAGTCGTTGCCGACATCCTGGTAAATGTTGACCAGCGCAAGCGGGCTGAAGAAGAAATCAGGAAAACCAGCCGGAGCCTTGAACAGGCCATCACCCGCGCGGACCGGGCTAACTCAGCCAAAAGTGAATTTCTAGCGAACATGAGTCATGAGATCCGCACCCCTCTGAACGGCGTACTGGGGATGCTTGACCTGCTCAATCACACCCCGCTGTCCAGTGAGCAAAGCCGTTACACCGAAATTGCACAGACAAGCGGTGAAACCCTTCTTTCCGTTCTTAACGACATTCTTGATTTTTCCAAGATTGAGGCCGGCAAAATGAATCTTCACAATACGAATTTCGACCTCTTTGAAGTTGTTGATGATTTCATCGGGTTGATGGCTCTCCAGGCACATGAAAAAGGGTTGGTTTTTGGGTGCTTGGTCGCGCCGGATGTCCCATCCGAACTGCGCGGTGATCCGGGACGTCTGCGGCAAATTCTCTTTAATCTAACTGGCAATGCACTCAAATTCACATTCAAGGGAGAGGTAGTTGTACGGATATCCCTTTGCTCCGAAACCTCAGATGCCGTCCGTCTACGTGTCACTGTCCAGGATTCCGGAATCGGCATCCCCTCCGAAAAAATCAGGCTGCTTTTCAGCAAGTTCACCCAGATCGACTCATCGACCACAAGACATCACCGAGGAACGGGTCTTGGCCTGGCGATTTCGAAACAACTTGTCAGACTGATGGGAGGCGAGATCGGGGTCAGAAGCGAAGAAGGCAAGGGGTCGGAATTTTGGTTTACTGCTGAATTGAGAAAGCAGTCCCAACGGACAACTTCACCCCTTCCCAGCGAGAGCGACTTAAAAGGAAAACTCGTTTTGGTTGTTGAAGAGTATAGTGTGAACAGAGAAATCATCCACGTGCTTTTGGATTCCTGCGGGCTTCGATCGGTCGAGGTTCCAGATGCCGCTTCCGCCCTTGAAGCGCTCCATGAAGCCGATCTGAAGAACGATCCCTTCGCTATTGCCCTTCTGGACATGCAGATGCCGGGGGTGGACGGGAGATCACTGGGTAGGATCATTAAAGACGATCCCAAACTGAAAGGAATCCGCTTGGTAATGCTCATCTCCCTGGGGCAGACAGGTCCCGACCAAATCCCGGATGGCCTCATCTTCGAAGCTACTCTTGAAAAACCCGTACGGAGGAAGGATCTCCGGAACCTCCTGGATAAGTTGCTCGGGGCTGGAAAAAAACCTGATGCTTCCCCAGCATCGACAACTAACAGCGTCAATACAAAGAGTCTCCTCGGGGCACGTATATTGATCATTGAGGATAATCTGACCAACCAACTCGTGGCAGAAGGCTTCCTCAAGAGATTTGGATGCAAAACTGCAGTGGCTACCAACGGCTTTGAGGCCATCAGGATGCTCGAAAATGAACTCTTCGACATGATCCTGATGGATGTCCAAACCCCCGGGTTGGACGGTTATCAGACATCCCAAATCATCCGAGATCCTAATTCCCGTGTGCTTGACCACAAAATCCCCATAATCGCCATGACGGCTCATGCCCTTCAGGGTGACCGGGAAAAATGTCTGGAGGTCGGCATGGATGATTACATTTCAAAGCCGATCAGGGGGGCTGTGCTGAATGAAATCTTGGAAAAGTGGGTAAAACCAAAGATCTCGGGGAGTCGATCGGAACCCGATGATCCCGTCACGGAGGGGGATGTCACCACATCAGTAGAGAACGCTATCCCCTTCAACTCCTCCTCTTTCATGAATCAAATGCCTTACGATGCTGAATTTGGCCGCAAAATCATCGGGGTGTTTCTGTCCGAACTACCCGGACTGATCAAGGAGTTGAAAAAATGCGTAGCCGCCGGCGATCTGTCGGAGATTGAACGCATTGCTCATATCATCAAGGGAAACTCCGCCACTATGGGAGGTGACGCTTTAAGCGCCTTGGCATCGGTCATTGAACAGTCTGCCAGAAACGAGGATCTCACGTCCATTACGCTCCGAGTCACTGAATTGGATGTTAGGGTTGAAGAATTGACCGTTGCTCTGAAGGATGAAACAGAGCTGTTTAAGGCTACTGCTCTTCTGAAGATTCCCCCCGTGGATTCCCGCCCATCGCAGTAATTCTCGAGCTTTTCGGCGCACTTACAGAAAGGATGAATACCACGCTGACGACTGCCCCAAGAAAGGTGGGTTCATTCACGTTGATGGAAATCAACTCCCCCCTTCCCTGAAGAGTATTGACAGACGACAGGTTCCCTATATTTTCTCACCTTCCGCTGTCCAACAAACCGGATTCTATTTATATGGCCCATTCTGAAGTCCTCCTCACCGAAGCCGTCCCATCACTGGGAGCCGAAGCCGACATCGTCAAGGTACGCGCTGGTTATGCACGCAATTTTTTGATCCCCGGCGGTAAAGCCTTGGAGGTCACCCCTGCATCCCTCCGAAAGATCAACCATCTGAAGACAAAACGCGCAGAAAGAGAAGCACGCGAACTGAATGAGGCACAGACAATCGCTGCCAAGATAAACAAACTCCGGCTAAACCTGAAACTTGAAACCGGCCAGACAGGCAAGGCCTTCGGTTCCATCACTGCGTCGGATCTTCTTGGGCATCTATTGGCTGAGATCAAGGATCTCAGTCTTCCCCGCCATGCCATCGTACTCGACCGCCCCCTCAAGGAAAGCGGCGAACATCAGATCCCGGTGAAGATTCACCCGGAAGTGACGGCAACCCTTCGCATCGAGATCACCGCCACCCAGAAGGCGGAGCGTCCTGATGAGGAAGAGGAAGCCGGCACCCGTAAACAGCGCCGCAAGAGCAGCGAGTCGTAAGACTTTCACCAACCTCCATGGCCGAAGGCCCCCAAGACGGTACTGCATCTGCTTCCCCGTCGACAGTGGCAAGTGCGACCGGTGCGGAACTACCTCGTCCGAGCAAGCGAGGCAAGCAGGAGAACAGTCAGCGTTTTGGGGAAGGCCAGCGACTTCCGGACTCTCACCGTCCCCTCCCCGCCAGTCTCGATGCGGAAATGGGTGTTCTCTCCTCAATTCTGCTCTCCCCCAAGGACACGATCCTGATCGCCATTGAGCGTATAGACGAGCATCACTTCCACCACCCCGCCCACGCAACCATTTACTCGGTGCTTCTGGACCTCTGGAAAAAAAGTAGTCCTATCGACTTAATCACTGTTTCCCAGGCCATGGCCGACCGAAACCTACTCGACCAAGTGGGCGGTCCAGTGGCACTGGCAAACCTCCAGACATTTCTGCCGACTGCCGCAAATGCGGAATACTACCTCGATATCATGCGGGAGAAGTATCTCCTTCGTCGGATGATCACGGCATGCACCAGCGGGGCTGTCCGTTGCTACGAAGAGCAAGGCGATGTGAAAAGCCTGATCGATCAGGTTGAGAAGGAAATCTTTACCGTCGGAGAGACACGTTTTGCCGGAACCCTGCCGACCATCAAGGATCATGTGAGCACGGCCATCGAAGCTCTTGACCGTCTCACCAAGAGTCAGGGAGCGATCACTGGTCTTTCGACAGGCTACAAGCAGCTCGACAACATGACTAACGGACTCCATCCGGGGGAAATGTTTGTCATTGCAGCACGCCCCTCCATGGGCAAGACGGCACTCGCCATGAACATCGCCGAGCATGTTGCCGTAGATCAGGGCAAGCAGGTCGGCATCTTCAGTCTGGAAATGAGCTCCTCCCAGCTTGTCCAGCGACTTCTCTGTTCGCGGGCCCGGGTGGATCTGCAGAAACTCAGGGATGGCTTTCCAGGAAGAACTGTCCTGACCAACATCCACAAGGCTGCAGAGGCCCTCTCCACAAGTGGTATCCATATCGACGACTCGGCGGGCATGAGCATCCTCGAGCTCAGGGCTAAATCCCGGCGACTTAAGGACCGCCATGGACTTGATCTGATCGTGATCGACTACCTCCAACTTCTGAAGTCCCCCACAAAGCGAGGCCTGGAAAACAGACAGATAGAGATCGCCGAGATCTCAGCAGGCATCAAGGCCCTAACCAAGGAACTCAATATTCCGATCATTGTCTTGGCCCAGCTCAACCGTGAGTCGGAAAAGAGAGGGGACGGGAAACCACGCCTCTCCGATCTCCGCGAATCGGGCTCGATTGAGCAGGATGCCGATGTCGTCGGTCTTCTGATTCGCTCCGCCTACTATGCCAAGGATGAGGAGGAAAAGGCTGAGAAAGCTGGCGAGGCCGAGCTCATCATTGGGAAACAGCGAAACGGACCGACTGGTGAGATCCCTCTAACTTTTCTAAGTGAATACACCCGTTTTGAAAGCAGGGATCTCTCACATCACGAGGCCGCTTGAATAATCCCAACAAACTCCGCAACAATCACCCATCATGATCCCGACCAAAGGTTACGCCGCGCAGAACGCCACCTCCGCGATCTCACCCTTCTCCTTTGAGCGCCGCGATCCGGGACCTCGCGACATCCACATAGACATCTCCCATTGCGGAGTCTGCCATACGGACATCCATATGTCGCGAAATGAGTGGGGAGGTTCCCTCTACCCGATGGTTCCGGGGCACGAGATCATCGGTACGGTAAGACAGGTCGGCTCCCAGGTGAAGAAATTCGTCCTAGGTGACCGCGTAGGCGTTGGATGTTTCGTCGATTCCTGCCGCTGCTGCAACAGTTGCGATCTGGGACTTGAACAATATTGCGAAAAGCACGTCACCGGCACCTACAACAGCCTAGCACGCGATGGAATCACCCCAAACTATGGGGGCTACTCCAACCAAATTGTCGTAGATGAACGCTTCGTCCTGAAAATCCCCAACAAGCTCGATCCTGCGGCTGCTGCACCTCTCCTCTGTGCAGGCATCACCACCTACTCACCCTTGCGTCACTGGAGAGTCGGGGTGGGAAACAAGGTCGGTGTCATCGGGCTTGGCGGGCTCGGTCATATGGCGATAAAATTCGCCCACTCCTTCGGATGCCACGTCGTCTGCTTCACCACCTCGCCTGGAAAAGCTGCTGATGCGAAGCGCCTCGGGGCGGACGAAGTTATCATCTCCACCTCCCCGGAGGAGATGGCCAAGGCCGGGAGAAGCTTTCATTTCATCCTCGATACCGTTTCCGCCCCACATGACCTCAACTCCTATCTCTCACTCTTAAAGCGAGACGGCGTACTCTGTTTGGTCGGAGTACCAGTAGAACCCGCGTCGGTCCAACCCTTCAGCCTGATTGGGGGGCGCCTGCAACTGACGGGATCCCTTGTCGGAGGCCTTCCTGAGACCCAAGAGATGCTCGACTACTGCGCAGCTCACGACATTTCCAGCGAAGTGGAAGTTATTCCCATGGACATGATCAACGAGGCATACGAAAGAATGCTCAAAAGCGATGTAAAATACCGCTTCGTGATCGACATGGCGACCCTATAGGTCATCTGCAATGGCGCGCGGGGCCTGCTGCAAACTCATGGCAGGACTGAACTCCGAGACTGGTCCTTCGACGGATCCTAGAAAAATCGTCGTTTTTGGGCTGACAGCAATACACGAGTACATTTTTTGATTTTGCGGAAAGCAAAGGGCCATCAGAATTCTGCTTCCACATGATCAAATCTCCCCCATTTCCAAAATGACTTCCTCTACTCAATCTGCTCTGGCGTTCCTCATTTCATTGCTTATTCCGCTGCCATGGACAATGGCAGGGCAAACAGACTCATCAACCTATCCGGATGAGTCGATCACTCAGAAAAATGTCGAAAGATTTTTTGCCCGAATGTCAGATGACGACAAACTGGCGGAGATCCAAGGGGTGCGACCGAATGATCTGCTGGACGAACATGGAAAGGTCTCTCTCGATAAGTGCAGGAAAATCATCCCCCACGGTATTGGCGAGGTCTGTCAGTTCACCAGCTCTCTGCATTTTACCCCCGAGCAGGCCCGGGAAATGGTGCGAGCAATCCAACACTACCTGATGACAGAGACCCATGCGCGCATCCCAGCCCTTTTCCAAGAGGAGATGATCACCGGATTTCCGACGCTCGGCTGCACCACCTATCCTCAGCATATCGGCATGGGGTGCTCATGGAATCCGGACATTGTCGGGAAATGCGCACACTTCACTGCGGAAAGCAGTAGAAAAATCGGGGGCACACAGGCCCTCTCCCCCATGGTTGACATTACACGTACTTCCTATTGGGAAAGAATGGAGGAGGGATTCGGCGAGGATGCGTGTCTGACATCACGACTCGGCCTTGCATTTGTTCAAGGACTCCAAGGAACGAATCTCGCAACCGGTGTGGCAGCCACCACCAAGCACTTTGCTGCCTATGGGGGGAACTGCACCAATGATGCAGAGTTTTATGATGAGTTCCTAATGCCCCATGAGGCCGCCATCACCCTCGGCAACTTGTCCTGCGTGATGCCGAGTTACGGCACTTATAAGGGGTTCCCGACGGTTGGAAGCAAGGAACTGTTAACAGAGATCTTACGCGGACATCTAGGCTTCAAGGGACTAACTATCAGCGATTACGGGGCGGTGCGAAAGCAGGCATTGGTCTCCTCTGCACAGGGATTCGAGGATGCAGGAGTGAAAGCCCTCAATGCCGGTAACGATGTGGAACTTGACCGAGGCTGCTGCTATCCCCTGCTCTCGGATGCCCTTAAAAAGGGTTTTGTCTCCCGGCAAACTATCGACAATGCCGTGAGACGTTCTCTGACCCTCAAGGCACACTTGGGCTTGCTGGATGAGAAATCCCGTTTCGGCCAGAAGGGTGCTTTGGATCTCGACCCACCAGCTTACCGGAATACAGCGTACACCGCCGCCATACAATCCGTCGTTTTGCTGAAGAACGAGGGCATTTTACCACTGACCGGGAACATCAAGCAGATTGCTCTCGTGGGTCCAAACTCCGATAGTATCTATTCCCTCTGCGGGGATTACACCTACCAAGCACTGGGAGCCTTCTGGTGGAATACTCCTCCTAGCAAAGACAATCCCCGTCTCGTCACCCTTCTGGACGGATTGCGTTCCCGGATCGGCAAGAACACCTTACTCGTGCACGAGCGTGGCTGCGACTGGAGCGCGGATACGGAAGGAAAGATAAACACGACCGGGGACGAACGGCTCAAGGAACTGGCCAGAAAACGCGCTAAAATTATCGCCCTTGTCCATCAGGGAGTACCCAAGGCAGATCCGGAGAAGGCCCTCCGTATTGCCGCGGAAAGTGATGTCATCGTGGCGGCCATGGGGGAGAACATCTATCTCTGCGGAGAAGGCAGGAAGCGCGATGACATCCGGCTTCCCGGGGATCAGGAGGACTTTGTGAAGAGTTTAATAGCCACGGGCAAGCCAGTCGTCCTGATTCTTTTCGGTGGGCGGGCCATGGTCCTAAACGATCTTGAGAAACATTGCGCCGCCATCATTCAGGCGTGGTATCCCGGAGAAGAGGGAGGAAATGCGCTGGCGGATATCCTGTTGGGCAACGTCAACCCCTCCGGCAAACTCTGTGTCAGCTACCCTGCGGTGGATGACAAGACCACCCTCAGCTACAACTCCGGTTACAATGGTCCATTCAAGCCGCTATATCCTTTTGGATATGGACTTTCCTACACGACCTACTCCTATTCCGACCTGAAAGTAACGAATAAGGCTGATACCTCGGATTCTGGTATTCCCGTTTCATTCAAGGTGAAAAACTCCGGTGCAAGGACAGGGACAGAGATCGTACAACTCTATATTTCCCCTAAGGATTCGGATTCTGCCCTACAGCCGATACGCTTGAAGGGCTTCCATCGCATCACCTTGGCCCCCGGTGAGGAAAGGAGAGTCCACTTTATTCTCTCTCCTCAACAACTCTGCAGTTGGAAGGACGGAGCGTGGGTCATCAAGCCGGGCACCTATCGAATCCGCGTAGGAACATCCTCAGCCGATCTACCTCTGGAAGCGGAGGTGAAAATTGGCGGTCAAAAGAAGACCTTTAAAAAAAGAACGTATTTTTGGTGTTCCTGATGAGGTGCATTTGCCAAGAAACCTATCTAATCTAATACACATCCATGCCGACAGCACTGGAAGGCATCGTATCGGTTCGCTGCGAATCAATTGGAATTCCAATCCTCTTTGCTCCATTATCAATACATGAAAACTAAAAAAGGGAAGTCACCCGTGAAGAAGTCCACTGCCACCAAGAAGGTCTCCAACAAAAAAACTGCCGGCAAGAAGGGACACGTTAAGGCATCCCCGATTCCCGCTGGTCGCGAGCACCAACTAGCCGAGCAGGCACTGAGGTTTGTGGACGAGGCCGCTACACTTCTCCGCACCGGCATCCGCGAGGGGGCCGCGACGACAGCCAAGTCTCGCATCGCGGCGAAAAAAAAGGCTCATGATCTTCTTGGAAAAGCTTCCACTAATCTTTCCAAGGTCATCGAAGAGAGCACCTCCGTCATTCAAGATTTTCTCAAGAAAATCTAGGGAAGGCGGCCGATTTTTAAATGTGGGGCTTAGGACCCTTCACAAACCGCCGTGTTTCCAAATCGAAAGGATTAGCCTGAGACACATGTAGCCTCCGAGGATAAGACCGACTAGGCCGATAGCCGGGATATTCCAGATTTTCGGTGGAATGCCCGACAGGATCAGAATCGAGGAGCAGATCAGCACCGAAGCGGCGAGGATGGCGTTCGAAAGGCGGTTTGCTATCGAGTCCAGAGTAACACGCAGCGGCTCGAATCCCTGCGGATCGATCTTGTGCTGCAGAGGCAGGGTGAACTTCCCACTGCGGATACGGTTCCAGAGCATGTGGAAGTCGCTGGGGAAGACCTCCAGAAAATCGATTGAGGCAGCTGAAAGTCTCTTTAGCAGCTCGAAAAAATGGCTAGGTCGATACTTGTTCGCGATGAGCTTTTCCGCATATGGCTTGCCCAAAACGACGAAGTTCAGCTCCGGGTTAAGATCGCGGCCGATAGCCTCGACCTGCGAGAGGGCCTTGATACCGAGATAAAAGTTCCCCTTCATTCGGAGACGGTGGAGACGCAGCAGCTCTAAAAGGCTGTTGAGCACTTGCGTAAGGTTGATTCTGGCTAAAGGCTCGTTGAGATGTTTGTTGGTAAATGCCTCCACATCATGAAGCATCTTGTCAGAGTCAGCCACATTCCCCTCATCGGTCATGTCAACCAGGGCTCCCATAACTCGGCGGTTGTCCTTCTCGGCAAGACCCGCGATGAGATGGGCGACACTTGACCGGAAAGCTAGCGAGAACTCCCCCATCATCCCGTAGTCGTAGAGTCCCATCACTCCGCCCTTGAGGACGGTCATGTTGCCGGGGTGGGGATCGGCATGAAAAAAACCGTGCTCAAAAATCTGCTCGTAAATAAGAGTGGAGATGCTCTCGGACAGAGCTATGGGATCAATGCCATGCTTTTGTAGGTATGGAATATCGGTCACTGGATGACCGGCAATGAATTCCATGGTTAGTATTTTTTTGCCGCTGAATTCCTCCAGAATAGCCGGAACCTTGATGGACTCATCATCCTCAAACTGCCGTCCGAAACGCCTTGCATTATCCGCTTCGATCGTAAAATCCAGTTCCCTAAGCAGAGTGTCCGAAAACTCCTTCACAACCCCTACCGGGTTGAGGGATGCAATGTCCGGGACATGTTTCTCAAGGAATTTCGCGAAATCCTGGATGATGGAGAGATCGCGCTGAATCACTTGATGGATATCGGGCCGCTGAACCTTAACTGCGACTACCATACCATCCTTGGTGACGGCCCGGTGAACCTGCGCAATGGAGGCTCCGGCCAGTGCCTCTACGTCGAATTTAGAGAATGCCTCCTCAACGCTCATACCGGTTTCCTCGGCAAAAATCCTCTTCGCTTCGTTCCCAGGAAACGTCGGCACGCTGTCCTGAAGCATACGGAGTTGGGCGTAATATGCATCGTTCACAAGATCCCGACGCGAACTAACGATCTGTCCGAATTTGATGAAAGTGGGGCCCAGTTCTTCCAGTGCCATACGCAGTCTCTCCTCGGGTGCTCTGGCAAGAAGCCCCTCCTCGTGCGTTTGCAGCCCGGAACCTTCAATGCCTAGCACGCGTTGGAAAACAACCAACTTGAGCACATCCGCAAACCCATACTTGAACAGCACCCGGATGATCTCGTTGTAGCGAGGAACTTGGGTTGCAAACTCAACAGCGGAGCGGATCTGGGTAATCATTTGTTATCACAGGAACACCAGGGCACCGAGCATGGCAAATTCAATCTCCCAGGTTTTTCTGATAATTTTATCTCACTAATTTATTTCAATTCTGTGATCCTTCCCCTCCCATGAAGCTCCCCCTCTTAGCCGCCCTGTTGATTGCGTCACCGGTTTCACTCTACTCCAGCGATCAGATTCTTTTCGACTCTAGCCATCGTGTCGATCTGAACAAGATTCAGTCACGCGACGCTACAGTTTCAGGAACGGAGTCACCCGAAGGTTTCATGTTGTGTATTGCAACGGGGCATCAGTCCCAATGGCCCGGCATTACTATTTCCGCTCCTGGTGGAAGCTGGAATCTAGCTGCGAATTCAGCGCTTACCTTGAAGATGAAAAACACCGGTCAACGGGAAGCTGAGGTTCGCTGCCGGGTTGACAACCCGGGCGCAGACGGCACTAAACACTGTATAACTGGCTCACTCTCTCTGGCTCCAGGAAAAAGTGGCACACTGCGAGTGGAATTGATGCGCGCCGGCGATTCCCTCGGAGGGAATCTCTTCGGGATGAAAGGTTATCCTGCTGGACCCGTCAGCGAGGAGTCAGGCATTGATTCATCGAAAGTCACTGCACTACTCATCTCCATTAGGAAACCCGATTCAGATCATGAAATCGTAGTCTGGGACATACGTGCTACAGGCGATTACACGCCGCCAACGGCTAGCGTGACCGACGCTACGCCCTTCCTCCCCTTCATTGATACCTTCGGACAATACAAGCACAGGGACTGGCCAGGAAAAACGAAATCCCTCGACGACCTCATCTCAAAGCGAGAAGCCGAGGCCAAGACCCTAGATGCAATGAAAGAACCTCCCGGTTGGGATCAATACGGGGGTTGGAGTGCAGGCCCCACACTTAAGGCGACTGGTTTTTTCCGCACGGAAAAATACCAGAACAAATGGTGGCTAGTGGATCCCGACGGACATCTTTTTTTCTCGCAGGGCATCGATTGCATTCGCTCGATCGACAGTACGCCAGTCGAGGAACGCGACGGATGGTTTGAGGATTTCCCCGGAGGAAGACCCGAATTCAACCCATTCTGTGGCACGTCATTTGCGCTTCTGGGCCATTACGCCGGACGCTCTCCGAAGTGTTTTTCTTTCTCCGGGGCGAATCTGCTCCGAAAATATGGCCCGGCTTGGCGGACGGCCTATTCCGAAATTGTCCAGAAACGCCTCCGCAGTTGGGGGGTAAACACCATCGGCAACTGGTCCGATGAAAACATATGTCGCATGGATCGAACGCCATATACCGAGTCCATTGGTTCTGCCAAGGCGAAGATGATCCAAGGAAGCAAGGGGTACTGGGGCAAGTTCCCGGATGTGTTCGCTCCTGATTTCTCTGCAGCAGTTCGCAGCAGCATGGCTACTAAAGGCGGAAAAAGTGCAGGCGACCCTTGGTGCATCGGGTATTTTTCTGACAACGAGATGTCTTGGGGGGATGACACATCATTGGCTCTAGCCGCACTAAAATCACCGTATGATCAACCCGCTAAGAGGGAATTTGTCTCCGATCTAAAGGCAAAATACCACGACATCAGACAATTGAACTCTACATGGGGCACAAATCATACCTCATGGGAGGCTCTCCTCTCAAGTTGTGAGGTCCCCGACAAAAAGATGGCGTATGGCGACCTCACGGCATTTTACACTAAGGCGTCGGAGACTTATTTCAGCACCGTACGAGATGTAATCAAGGAGATTGCACCCAATCAACTATACCTCGGTTGTCGATTTGCAGATGCGAATGATCTGGCCGCTAAGGCGGCCTCAAAATACTGCGACATTGTTAGTTACAATCTTTACCGTCGTAGCGTTGAGGATTTCCAGTTTGCTGGAGGCGATAAGCCGTTGCTAGTTGGTGAATTCCACTTTGGAGCGCTGGACCGTGGCCTCTTTCACACCGGCCTTGTACCAGTAGCGAACCAAAAAGAACGAGCCGAGTCTTACAGGAACTACGTGCTTGGTGCCGCCAGAAATCCCCTTTTTGTCGGCACACACTGGTTCGAATGGAAGGACGAGCCGACCACTGGCAGGATTTATGATGGGGAAAACTACCAGATCGGCTTCGTTGATGTGGCGGACACCCCTTATCCAGAAATGAGTGAGACAAGCCGTCAGGTGGCAGAGAAAATGTACCGCGTCCACTTGGAAAACTGAGGCGATTTTCGAGCTCTGGCTCCCGACTCTTCCCTAACCAAGTCAGCAACCACGTGAGAGTCGGAATCCCTGTTCGCTTTCTATAATAACCATACTGATGGTGTGGTGTCGTCGTTATCGGAGGAATCCTCATTTGTCTCGTCAGGGGAGAATGCAGTCTCAATTACTAGACGCCCTCCCAAAGCCGTGACCATCCGTGAAATCTGCTTGAAACTTGTTCGCTCCGGAGATGCCTCAATCAATGAAATGCGCTTCTGGTTTACTCCCAAAAGGCGACCAACATCAGTCTGGTTGAGACGAGCCAATCGCCTCAATGTTCTCAGAACAGAAGCTAGTTGCGTGGGGGTTGAAACTATATATGCAGATTGCTCCTGATTCATTGGCAATAAATACTATATAGAAGGCATAATATGCAATACTATATTTAGATAGTATTTCTATTACTACTTTAATATAGTATTTTAAAGTCAGGTAAATGCCTCTGAAATCAGTAGTGGTTCGTTTCTTGAACTACTTCCCATTCCCGTTCTGAAATTATGGATACGAATTTCGAAATGAGTAAACACATCCTGATAATTTTTCCGTGACAGACAAATTATCACCACTTTCTCAGCCATGAGTCTTTCTTCTCTACGGCTGCGTATCTGTATAATCTGCTCGCAATGAGTTCCCTAATCGTTGCCGGTATCGCCTTTGCGTGTATTTTCGGAGGTGCCATCCTAGGGCTCTACATTCAAAGTCGGCTGCCAAAACATCACCTGAGCAACGAGTCAAAGGATACGGTGAAACTGGGTGCAGGCCTGATCGCCACGATGGCCGCCCTTGTCCTGGGGCTTCTGGTCGGTTCTTCCAAAAGTTCTTTTGATGCCGTGGGGTCAGAGATCACCCGCGGTGGGGCCAAGATCATTCTGCTAGACCGCACCCTCGCGCAGTACGGCCCGGAGACTCGTCAGGCCCGTGAGGACCTGCGGAACGCAGTCGCCTACGCAGTTCATTCAATCTGGGCTCCCAATACCGTGTCGAAAGAAACTCTCCGCCAAATGGAAGCCACTACTGGGATGGAGCGAGTAGGCGGAGATATCAGGGATCTCTCCCCGACAACGAATGCACAGCACACCCTTCAAAATCAAGCCATCCAAATCCAATCCGACCTTCAGGGGGCACGCTGGCTTCTAGTCGAGGAACAGCAGGCCTCTCTCCCCACAGTGTTTCTTGTTGTTCTCGTCTTCTGGTTGATGATGCTAAATGTCACCTACGGACTCTTCGCACCGAGGAACCGGACGGTCATCGCGGTTCTTCTTGTCTGCGCAATCTCGGTCTCCTGTTCTCTTTTTCTGGTGCTTGAAATGTCGCATCCTATGGAAGGCTTCATCCGAGTTTCGGGAGCCCCAATGGAGAAAGCCCTTGAGAGTCTGGGCAAGTAAAACCCGTTGTTAAATGCCGATCCTGTGATCGCATTTACAAGCATGGATTCCAAGCTGCGCTTTCCGTTATATTCCCTCTGATCAAGGAGACAAATGACTGCCACACCCCACCACTTGCTGTTCGCCCTTGCACTAATCACAGTTGAGTTGGCAGTAATCGCCAGGATTCTGCTTCGCCCTCATCGCAATCCCGCCTCTCGGATATCATGGATGGTGGTCGTCGCCGTGTTCCCCCTTGTCGGCATGCTCGCTTATCTGCTGCTCGGCGAGGTGAACATCGGTCGGTCACGCGTGGAACGACTGCACGCTGTTCTGGCCCGCATGCCACCCTTCCTTCATCGAAAGGGTGAGGATAGCGTGGATGCCAAGGAACCCGTCGTTGATCATTACAAGCATCTTTTTCAACTCGGTCAGTCGATCAACGGGTTTCCTCCTCTTCAAGGTAATGCCGCGCGTCTCCTGTCCGATTCTAACTCCACGATTGACACGATGGTGAGCGATATCGATGCAGCAAGGCATCATGTGCACGTGCTGTTCTATATTTGGCTACCCGACCATAATGGCATCAAAATAGTCGAAGCCCTCAAGCGGGCTGCCGCCCGCGGCGTGACATGCCGAGCCATGGCTGACGCCCTAGGCTCGCGTCCCATGATAGGATCGTGTCACTGGGCTTCAATGCGTACGGCGGGGGTTCGCGTCGCGGCCGGACTTCCCATTGGAAATCCGTTGTTGCGCCCGTTCATCGGGCGCATCGACCTCAGAAACCATCGCAAGATCGTGGTCATCGATGACATTATCACTTACTGCGGCAGCCAGAACTGCGCAGATCCAGAATTCCTCGTGAAGGCAAAATACGCACCTTGGGTGGACGCCATGATGCGCTTTGAGGGCCCCATTGTACGTCAAAATCAATATCTGTTCGCAAGCGACTGGATGACCTATGTTGAGGAGGATCTGGATCGCCTTCTTAGCGTCCCACTGCCTTTACCCGTTGCCGGTGAGGTTATTGCGCAGGTAATCGGCACGGGCCCAACCGTTCGCTACTCGGCAATGTCGGAAATGTTTGAGTCCTTGCTGTTTGCAGCACGACATGAAGTCATCGTCACGACCCCCTATTACGTGCCTGACGATTCCCTGCAGAACGCTCTCTGCACGACCGCCTACCGAGGCGTGGATACAACGATCGTTTTTCCAGCCAAGAATGACTCGTGGATTGTGGGCGCGGCCAGCCGTAGCTACTATACGGATCTTCTTGCTGCAGGGGTGAAAATTTACGAATATGATGCAGGACTCCTTCACACGAAATCACTAACGCTCGACGGCGTGATTACCTTAATTGGCTCAGCAAACATGGACCGCCGCAGTTGCGAACTCAACTATGAGAACAACATACTGTTCCAAGATTCTACGCTTACCGGAGCAATGCGCGAACGCCAGTTGGAATATATTGCAAGCTCACAACTGATCACTAGGGAAGTGGTGGAGTCTTGGTCAGTTTGCCGACGTCTTTGGAACAACCTCATCGCCACGCTCGGCCCAATCCTTTGATCAGGATCCTCTCAGAATTTTTTACCCTTTTTGGGGCTCCTAACTAATCATTCATTTTTCTTTTCAGCCAATCGATCCGGGGGTGGAGTATGGATTTCTCCCGTCGCTTCCGGATGCTCTGGAGATCCGGAAATTGGAGTTGCAGTATCGGGAATCGTCGACTGAAGCCCGCTGGGAGGTTGGATTCTCGGCATTGGCGGCACTCCGGTAATCTCGCGGTGAAAATCCTCCTTTGCCTTCTGCAACTCCGCGAGCGCCTTCCCGAGACCCCGGGCAAGTTCAGGTAGCTTTTTTGGACCGAAGAGCACCAGCGCAAGAATGGAGATAAAGATCCACTCGGGAGCCGCAGGCATTCCAAAAGCTAGGATCATGGTCATGAGTTAAGATTGCTGTCGGACACCGCACTGATCAACCCGGTTTTTCTTCAAATCACGCTCTGAGGATTGGAAGAGCGGCTTCAAGAGAGAGAGAGTCTGAAATACTTATGACCTCGCTTCCCTTGCGAATCCGTCCGACTAGACCGGCGATGACTCCTCCTGGGCCAAGCTCCAAAAAGCGGGAGATGCCGAGGTGATCGATCATATATTCAACGCTTGAAGTCCAGCGAACCGATCCGGTCACCTGCTCGGCAAGCGACCTACGAATGGCCTCTGCAGTTTCAGCAGGACGGGCATCCACATTGCTTACGACAGGAATCTTCGGAATCGTGACCGGTGTCTCTAGCAGGACGGCACCAAGGCTCTGATAGGCGGACTCCATGAGCCTAGAATGGAAGGCCCCCGCTACAGTCAGCTCTACTGCCTTGCGTGCCCCGTACTCCCTAGCCATTCCTGCAGCAAGGGCGATCTTAGACTTCTCGCCGGAGATGACGATCTGGCCAGGACTGTTGAAGTTGGCAACATCCACATCTGCAGCCTCGGCAAGATTGCGTACCTCCTGCTCGTCGGCGCCAATGATGGCGGCCATCCCCCCCTCAGTTGCCTCGCAAGCCTCCTGCATGAAACGGGCACGCTGATCAACCAGACGAAGGCCTGTCTCGAAGTCGAAAGTGCCTGCTGCGGCATGCGCGGTGAACTCCCCGAGGGAAAGTCCGGCGGCAGCATTGAAAGAAAGCGTCGGCACCTGTTCCCTGAGAACGGCTAGGATTGCCAAGCCATGGACATAGAGAGCTGGTTGGCAGACCGCGGTGCGAGTCAGCTCCACATCAGGCCCATCAAAAACAATCTGCGAAAGGGAGTAGCCGAGGATTTCATCAGCCCTACGGAATAGAGTAGCAGCCACCGGGAATGCGGCGGCAAGATCCTTACCCATTCCGACTGCTTGAGCTCCCTGCCCGGAGAAGAGAAGTGCTGTTTTCATAAATGCGTGGAGAGTTCTGGTTCGGAGCGGCCTTCAAGATGGCAACCTGCAGTCAAACCCGATCAGAAGTAAAAAGGAATCCCCTCCTTTGAGAAAGCCTCTTTCTGATCTTTTAGATACTTATTGCCAAGCTGGTCGAAACCCCCGGAATCATGAAATTCCTTGATAAAGTCGTTCACCTGCGACCGTAGAGCTACGTCCCTGGGGCGCAATCCAATAGCCCATGATTCTCTCCGGAGCGGTTCAAGAAGGGCGATAGTCTCTGCGGGATGCTGCTGATGATTTTTCCAGACGCTCATCTGGTCATAAAGAAAACCGTCGGCCTTGCCCTGTACGACTTCCAGAACCGCAGAGGATTCCTTATCGAGAATCAGTACATTGGCCTGCTTGAGATTCTCTTGTGCCCAGATCTGTCCGGTTGTTCCCTGCCGAACCGCGATAGTGCGTCCGCTTCGGTCAAGATCCCCGAGGTTGGTTAGCCCCGACTTGTTACCCGCCAGCACAGAAAGACCTATGGATAGATAGGGATCTGAAAAAATGATGGTCTTTCTTCGCTCTGGTGTGTCGGTCATGGAGGAAAGGATCAGATCTATCTTGCCCGTCAGGAGCGAAGGAATAAGGCCTGTAAATGGAATGTTTTCGATCCTGACGGGACGATCAAGAAAGCGCCCCAACCCACGTGCCAGCTCGACACTGATACCGGCTGGTTTTCCTTGCGCATCAATCGTCTCGAATGGGGGATAGGAGAGATCCATGCCCACGACCAGTGGTCGAGGCGCGGAGGCTGATGCTGGAGGGGGTCTATGACAACCACAGAGAAGTCCTGTCGCTAGTAACAAAAAAAAGAACCAATCTTTACTCATGGTGTTTTCTCCGCAATTTCACTTGGGCTTTCAGCCTCTTGCCCCTTCCTTTTCCTCTCTGGAAAGAGGCTCACCCAGTTCTGATACGAGTTCATGGGGCATCTGTTTTTCGGCCTTTGCCCCGAGTTCGCGAAGTCGGATAGCAGTGCCGAGAATGTTTCCCTTCTGGGAAGTAAGCCGTGCTACAGCCTCGTCATGGGCAGCAGCCGCTTGGGCCAACCGCTCGCGTACACCCAGCAGACCCTTCGCAAACTCAGCCAGCTTATCGTGTAGAACCCCTCCAAGACGAGCGATCTCAATCACGTTCCTAGTCTGCTTTTCGACCTTCCAGACATTAGTCACGGTGCGGAGGGCTGCCAGTAACGTGCTGGGAGTCACAAGGATCACACGGTTGGCAAAGGCATACTCAAAAAGCTTTGGGTCCGCTGTCAGGGCGGCTCCGAAGGCAGGTTCAATCGGCAGAAACATCATTACGACTTCGGGAGTCCTTCCATCGAAAAGATCCGCATAGCCCTTCTCCGAGAGGGATTTGATGTGCTGTCGGACAGCGGCGGCATGCTCAATCAAAGCGCGGTTACGCTCGGATTCATCCAATGCATTGCAGGATCGCTCGTAATCCACGAGTGAAACCTTGGAATCAACAACGATAAATCGATTCTCTGGGAGATGGATGACCGCATCGGGACGCAGACGGTTTTCGGTGGAGACCTGAAGTTCGAACTCCCTGCCTCGTTCGAGACCTGAGAGTTCAAGAGTTCTTTCGAGAATGAGTTCGCCCCAGGCACCACGTCGCTGCGATTCCCCCTTGAGCGCAGAGGTCAAATTCCGGGCGTCCTCGGAGAGGCGGCTGTTAAGTTGTGAGAGGTTGTGGAGATGTGTCTGCAATCCGGTAGTGCTCACAGTATGGGACTCATGAACCTCCTCTACGCGTTTGCGGAAACTTTCGATCTGTTGCTGAAGCGGGGAAAGAAGTCCGCCTATTTTTTCACTGCTCGACTGGGTGAAAGACTTGCTCCGTTCCTCCAGAATCTCGGTTGCTAGATTTCGGAACTGCGCTGTGAGGATTTCAGCAAGCTGTAACTGCCCCTCGTGTGCCCTTGCCGCTTCTGCGGACAAACGCCGCACCTCGGCATCCGCGTGTTCGGTGCACAGTCTGGCCAGAGTAAGTTCCCCGCGACTGCGGGCGTCCTTGAAAAACCAGCCTGCCACAGCTCCAAATCCCAACCCAATCAAAAGTCCAAGGAGAAAAAGAAGGTTAGGATTCATCGAACGATGCTACCACGCCCCAAGCCAAATCGTCAGCCCAAGAAGCCTAGCAACTGCAGGATTCCACTTTTTACTTCCAGTTCAAGTTGTTCCGAAGTTTGTACTATTTCTTTAGTCCAGTCTTGGTGCATGCCAACCTCCAGAGGGAAGAAGAACCTCATTCACTTCTTCTGGACCCCACGTCCCCTTCTTGTAGAGATGAACGGGGGCGGCATTGCCAAGAATGTTCTCAACAATCCTCCAGCCCTGTTCAACGACATCCTGGCGGGCAAAAAGAGCCTGATCCCCACGAATTGCATCGCCGATAAGGCGTTCATAAGGAGTCATTTCATCGGGTTGTTGGTCGACAACCTTGAGTTCCATTGGTTCGCCGACCATCCGTTCACCATCAATTTTCACCTGCATGCCAATGCCAATCTCGATTCGAGGCGAAAAGAGAAACCGGACAAAATCGTGAAAGGGCGCCTGCTCTTCGGTGAAGACAACATCGGGAGGGCGATGAAATTGAACGCGCACTTCGGTGGCCGTGACTGGAAGATATTTGCCCGCACGGATATAAATGGGCACCCCCTCCCATCGCCAGTTGTCAATAAAAAGTCGGACAGCGGCAAATGTCTCCGTCCGACTGTTCGGTGCAACCCCCGGTTCCTGAAGATATCCCTCAAACTGTCCTCGGACGATATCGTTAGTCGTAATCGTCCGGATGGAGCGGAAAAGCTTCACCTGCTCGTCACGAACCCGTTCCATGTCCGGCCAGTAGGGGGGTTCCATGCAGAGGAAGCCGACCACTTGCATCAAATGATTCTCAATGACGTCACGAAGACATCCGGTCTCGTCATAGAATTTGCCACGCCCCTCGACCCCGAAGGATTCGGCCATCGTAATCTGGATGTTGCTGATGTAATTACGTTTCCAGACCGGTTCTAGAAAAGCATTGGCGAACCGTGTGTAGAGGACATTCTGCGTCGCCTCCTTGCCGAGATAATGGTCGATACGGAAAACCTGCTTTTCCTCGAGTACCTCGTGGAGAATCCTGTTGAGGGATTCGGCCGAGTCCAGATCGCGGCCGAATGGCTTCTCAACCACGACGCGGGCATTTTCGAGACATCCTGCGTTTTTGAGTCCCTTGGTGACCACTCCGAAAAGCACCGGAGGAATAGCCAGATAATGGATCGGGCGCTGCGCCTTTCCTAGGGCTTTTTTGAGTGCCTCGAAAGTGGAGGCGTCTCCGTAGTCACCATCAACATATTGAAAGTTATCGGCGAATTTCTTGAAAATCTCCTCGTCCACACCACGTCCGAAGGTTGTGATACCTTCGCGTGCCCGGTCAATCATCTGCTCACGGGTCATCCCGCTTTTGGCGACACCTATGACAGGTCCCTCCAGTACACCGCGACGGTAAAGCGCCTGTATCGTATCGAAAAGTTTCTTGTGGGCGAGATCGCCGGATGCTCCGAAGAGAACCATGGCATCGCTTTTGGGTGCTGAACTCATGAGTTTTGGTGATACGTGCTATCTTACTTGGAATCGGCTGGTTTCTCGTGATGCCCCCCGAACTCATAGCGCATTGCCGAACAAACCTTGTCGGCAAAGAGAGCTAGGTTACGACTCGCAAAACGCTCGTAAAGGGCTGTCGTGAGAACCGGCGCTGGAACCCCTTCGTCGATGGCTGCTTCGATGGTCCATCGCCCCTCCCCGGAGTCGCTCACACGGCCTCCGAATGTTGCCAACTCGGGATCGCTCGCCAAGGCGTCAGCTGTAAGATCAAGCAACCAGCTTGCAATAACGCTGCCGCGTCGCCAGACCTCTGCGATTTCCGGAAGATCGAGGTCATATTGATAGTTTGCGGGCTCCCGAAGCGGCGTAGTCTCGGCATCAATTTCACGCTTCACCTTGCCGGCGTTGGCATTCTTGAGAATGTTCAGCCCCTCAGCATAGGATGCCATGATGCCGTATTCGATTCCGTTGTGAACCATCTTCACAAAGTGACCGGCTCCCGGAGGACCGCAATGGAGGTATCCCTCCTCCGCAGTGCCGCCCCTCCGTGTTCGGCCCTTGGTCGGCTCTGCATCACCCTTCCCGGGTGCAAGGGCCTTGAGGATCGGATCAAGGAAGGCAACTGCTTCCTTCGACCCGCCGATCATCTCACAATAGCCACGCTCCAGTCCCCAGACGCCACCTGAAGTGCCGACATCCACATAGTTGATTCCCCGTGCCGCTAGTTCCCCAGCGCGGCGGATGTCATCCTTGTAGTAGGAATTACCCCCATCTATGAGAATATCTCCCTTTCCAAGAAGAGGGGAATTCCTACTACAA
>Ga0007854_10000326_pt1 | contig 32404 bp, 59 predicted proteins | sample CryBogCBH12Aug08_FD_60382 | JGI IMG/M metagenome (GOLD analysis project Ga0007854, IMG submission 60382) | Freshwater microbial communities from Crystal Bog, Wisconsin, USA - CBH12Aug08 | ecosystem: Environmental > Aquatic > Freshwater > Lake | place: Crystal Bog, Wisconsin, USA | collected... | reverse complement strand
CTTTCCGACAGTAGGTGTTTCATTATACACCGCACTGTTGTTCGCAAGAGCGCGGTGGGGAGCGGTTTGCCACCACTGTCCGGCTTTAGCATGTCTGATCCTTTCATCATCTAAGTCTGATAATGATATCATAGCTGAGCGACGAACGCCGCCGACTACAACCACCTCACCAATTTTGCACATCAAGTCGTGGCACTCTAAACTATGCAGCTTGCGACCTTGTGCGCCTTTAAACAAATTAACTGTAAACTGAAATAAGTCTACTAGTGGTTGCGGCCCGGAAGCTCTTCCTCCAAATGTTTTGAGTCGTGCTCCGGCTGGGCGGACGGACTCAACATTCCACTTAGGGATTTCTCCGGAGTAGAGGTGAGCGATGAGTAGACGTAATGCTTTTGCCCACCCTTCTTTTGAGTCGTGTACTGTGATAACGTGTTCTGATTCGTAAAGTTTCTCCGGCACTTCCGGCAGATGGGATATATGTTTGGACTCCACCGAAAAACCGACACCAGTTCCACATAACAGGATAAACATTGCCTCGTCGAACGATTTAACATCGTCCACAGGAAGATAGCTACAATTATAAACGCAAGTATTGTCACGGTCTGCACTCTTTCCAGCCGTCATCATGGCGCGCATGGACGGCATTAGTTCTAGGTTATGGATTGCATCAAAAATTTCAGTCTTTAATTCTGTCTTATTTTGTATTGCTGGGGTACGACTAAAAATATATTCTACGTATCGATTAACTGTCTCTGCCCAAGTTTCTCTTCGTTGTTTATCATCTACAAATCGGGCATAGCGGCTGGCGGCGATATATTCTTGATACTGATCCATTTATAATTTTTCTCTAAGGTTGTGGTTAATTAAAGGGCAAAAAGGGCGGCCAGTTTCTAGCCGCCCTCGCCCACTACGTGGGTACTACTTAAATTGCAAAGTCTGCTGCTGCTGATGTCGCGCCACCGAGTGGCTCACCATCTTCCAATTTTTGAACGTTGTTCAAACCGCATGCAATGCCTTTTGAGCCTTGCGCGTTATATGGATAAAATGTGATTGATGCACGGCCATAGCAACCACTGTAAAACTCACTAGGATCGATGATTGGGTTCAAATCCATATCAACAACGCCTGGCTTTTGTGCTGAGTTGGCATTGATGAAATAGCAGCCAGCGTATGCTGGATCATCTTTCTCTTCGTCACCGTCGCGTAAGCCACCTTTTAAACCCTTAGGGACAGAACCGCCAAAGTAAGCCGCAGCGGCCTGCTTGGTCTCTTCAAATGCCTTGTTGATCTTAGCAATTGTTTCTTTGTCTGACTTGGGGATAATTAGGGATACGGAATACTTAGGTGTACCACCCTCGACGGATGCCTTGGGTTGAAACACGTTGGCGTAAGAAAAGCGAACCTTACCGGTAACGATTTTTACTTTAGTGGTTTGAGTCATGATATACCTTATTAAACGTTAGAACTGGACTTCAATAGGGGCCAGCTCGTCTACCCTTTACTATCTATATTAATGCAAAATTACTCAGATATATTTTTCACCATGTGAAATAATTTCTTGCGGTAATAGTCTGAAAGCGTCTGCTCCACTTTATCTCGCATCTCGGCTAATTGCTTTTGTAGCTCTTTCTGTTCTTTTTCCTTGGTATTGCTAAGCGTCGTAAAGGATTCCATGTTTCTCCAATGCTTTTTTCATTGCCAGGGCCCGGATAAAGTCTGTCATGTACTCAGGTTCTTCCAGGATCTCTGGCTCTATTGCTACCAATTCAACAATCTCGTTGATTGAGTCACGAAGTTGACCTTTTTGTTCAAACAAGCATTTGCCTGCTATCCCATCAAAGTCTTTTGTAAACATATCAATCAGTAAATCAGGCACTTCAAAATTTGAACCAAAACAATCTACCTGCATAGGTGCCTTTCTTATTGTTATTTTGCCACCATTACAAGGCCCACGTTACCCATGGCGTATCCTAGGAACATGATACCAGTACCAATACCGCCCTTTCTAAATTGATCTAATGCCACAATAAAATAAACTATACCCATTCCTGCAATTAACCAGGTGCTCATGAAAAATCCTCCTTAGCACTCTCTTTATCGCGGACCAATTTGGGTTGTCCTTCAGGGCGCTGTACTAATTCTCCCAGCCATGCTGTAATTTGCCCTTTAGGTCCTAGCTTTTCTAATTGGGCTAGTGATTTGAGCTTTGGAGGCTCCCAAATAATTTCTGGGGCCATACCCTTCTCTACCAAAACGGTGGCCGCCAGGGCCTGATCTGCGATCTTACGGTGGGTTACTGAGGTAGAGAGTTTGTATCCGGGTGGCACCACATTTTCTTCTACTGCTCGGTTGAGTGCAAACTCTTCTACATCATTGACCCAGGTCCTTAGGGTTTGGGCTTTGTGGAGGACTTCGCTGATTTCGTCTTCGCTGAGGAGCGGGGGGTCTTTGAACTCTTGACGGGCGAGCTCTGTGTTGTAGTCGCTGCGGGCGCGGCATTGCGCTTTGGCTTTGCAGAACTGGCACCAGGATCCCGGGAGGAACTCACCTGCGCCGCTCCACGCTTTCTTGGCTTTTGGTTTGACGAAATAGTTTGCCCAGTCGACGAGCTTGGTGATGGACGTCCCATCGCTGCTAATAGAGTCGAGTCTTGGCTGGTGGATGGTGTAACTGACTTCTTTGATGTCAGGCCACTCTTCTTTGAATTTACTCCATGCACCGAGCGCGTAGAGTCTGAGCTGGGTGTTGTCGATTGCGGAAACGGCCACGCCCTTGCCGAATTTAAGGTCGATGACTCGAATGGTGTGTTTAGAAAGAATAACCACATCGGCCGTACCAAAGCCGTCAGGAACCCAGTCACTAAAGTCGACACGCTGTTCAAAAAGAGGCGTGTCCCCCTCACCAATTTGAGAACGAACGTACAATACATAATTGTCCACGTTAGCTTCAAAATCGTCATTGTAGTAGGGGGTTGCTTTAATGATCTCGTATTCTTTTTCATATTCTTCAATTCCTATTTGTCCGTAGTAATGACGTAATTTAGCTTCTGCTAATGAGTGGGCCATTGTTCCTTCTTGACTAAAATCGAAAGAACCAGGGGGGCGTTTTTGGTCTGGGAGAGTTGCCTCTAATCTAGCGCTGGGGGTGCAGGATAGCCATCGTTTGGATCCTGATGCGCTTAGGAGTGCATGTGCAGTCATCTTATTCTCTTATTCAATTGTCATATTTATATTAATGCAAAATCCGAAGAATTTACTGCGAATATTTTTTTAAATATTCTTGGGCGGATTGCATAATTTGTATGGATTCTTTAAAGTGCCCTATTCCCGCGTTACAGTGTGTGCATAACAAGGAACGCACCTTGCCAGTGGTGTGGTTATGGTCCACACAAGGATTTTTATGGGGTACAAAAGGCAGCTTGCAGATATCGCAGGCATTATTTTGTTGAATTATCTTTTTATTAAATTCTTCTAAGGTTATACCATAATTTCTAGTACGTGCCTTATTTAATTTTTCAATCCGATTTTCTTTGTAATACTTTGCCTGACAGGCTTTGCAATATGTTGAAAATCCACCTTTGCGTGTTTTATCGGGATAAAACTCTAAGAATGATTTTTGTGTCTTGCACCTAAAGCACGTCTTCATTGATACTTCCCTCAAGTAAATTGGTGGACTAGCCAGTTAGGGAACTGGCAGGGGAGCTACCCGATTCGTCCGTTGATGGTACTACTCTTTTAGTGAGTTGATTAACTCTTGAATTTCTTTGTTGAAATCGATAGTGACTTCTTGTTTTACTGTTGCTTTGACTTCACGATTGTCTTTGTAATCCTCGGGGTACTGGCCCCGTAATGCGATCTCAGCGACACGTGAATTAAATCCGCGGTTATCAATATTTGCCAGCATCATATTTTCCCAGTAAGCCTGGCCATATGTTGTGGCAAGGTCCATGGTTTCCGCAAAAACTGGATCATCTTGTTTCCATTTAGCGGCCGTAGCTTTACTGATACCAACAGCGGCATACATAGCTTTTTGAGACGCACCTTGCTTACCAAGATCTAAAATAATCTCGGCCATCTCTTTGGTAAATGTCTTTTTATTTGCTGGTGATTTTTTGGTTGCCATTAGCAGTTCCAGTTTTTTAATGATGCCTTAGCTCTTGTGGCTGGCCCTTTTGCTTTCTTTACAACACCTTCCATGCGAGCGCAGAACGATGCCTTACGGCCCTTGTCTGATTCTGTCTTTGGGTGGGGTGCTGGTGCTTTTAGGTTGCTATTATTCTTGCGGTTGTATTCTGCACGACCCTTGGCTGTCATACCTGCACCCTTTTCGGTAGGGTTGTATGTCTTTCCTGAGCCAGTGGTTTTGTGGGCGATTGGCTTGTCGTGTTTTACTGAGCCGCCGGTTGCCTTCTTGGCAGTTTTAGCAGACTCAACAAATGCTTGTTTGGTTGGGGCACCGGCTGTGCCAGGTTTACGCATGCGTTCGCCTGAGCCATTTTTGATGCGCTCTTGTTTAGCGTGGATGTTTGCATATAGGCCGGGTTTGGTTGCCATAATATTCCTTATTGAGTTGGTGCCCCTTGATAGAATCGAACTAACAATTCAAGATTACAAATCTAGCGTTATACCATTTAACTAAAGGGGCTGGTAACGCTTAGAATATTACCGTGGTGCCAGTCAATCGTTTTGCTACTTTAACGACTTCATTATGGCTGGTATCGCTGACAAACTTGTTAATTTCAACGGCCTTGTCAATGATTTCTTCCATGGTAGGAAACTTAGGCGCTAATTCGGATACTTCTTTTGATGTCTTGTTAAGCAAGTCCCATGCAGCCAGGTTGGCCTCATGCTGTTTAACTAAAAGATCCTTAGCGGTGTTGAAAATGGAAAAACGTAATTCAAATGGATTCATATAATTCTCCTGTGTGTATGATGTGTAAGTGATCGTCTTTCCGATCTGCCAGGGGTCAAGTCACCTCCCCGTACTTGTGGCGTCCGAGCGTCCCCGGACAAATGCGGGGTGGCGTTTTAAGTCACCCGCGAGGAGCGCTTCACAGCGAGTCCTATCTATATTAATGCAAAATGCCTACCGAAAGCGCCCTAATCCGGAATAATGATTGTTCTTTTGGGCTTTGATGGCACCGGGGTATCCATAGCCTTGCGCAGATGAGGCAAAACGTCATTGAGCATCATCTTGGCCATTGCTGCGGCCTTTTCTTGATGCTCAATTTCCTGCTCTGCCGTTGTGCGTTTAGCTTTACGCTCTACCTCCGCAATGATGTCATTGCTGACACCGGCGCGTTTAAGCAGTTGCTTGAGGTTCATTAGCTGGAGTCTCCGTTGCAGCATTAGCGTTTAACGCATCAATCTGTGGCCCGCATTGTGATTGAATTGCGGCAATAATGTTTGCCAACAAAACAGTGGGGGTTTGGAATGGTTGGTTTAGTGCATTCAAAATGCCATTGATATCACCTACTGAAAACTTCAATGTCATAATTTTGTCTGCTAATGGATCTACTTCTTTTGCTGGTACATCTACTGTGTCAGTCATTTTTACTTCCTTTCTTCTTTGGTTTAATTGTTACATCTGAATCAGGTACTGCGTACTTACTTGTGAATCCACCATTCTTGATCATCATCTCAAATCCATCCCACAGTCTTTGAATTTTTAAATCATTGACATACTCAATGCCTTGCAGGCGGTTTGCCAGTTCATCCTCATCAAAGCCTTTAATTGGGCGATCTAAGTGTTGTCGAATCAATTCAGCGATAGCCTCATTGGTCTCCCACAATTTAATGATGTCTTGCTCTAAATCAAAACGATCGTATTCGCTGAAAAATTTCATTTCTTCATCTCTTTCTTTGCTTTCTTTACTGCATTGTCAAAGTCATAAGTAAAGTAACGTCCGACTTCTTCCAGGGCCGGGATCAATTTTTCCCACATAGCAATATCGTCTTCATGATAAGAGCCTGGTGTTTTCTTGGCACGTTTTACATCTTCTGTGCACCAAATATAACTTTGAATAATTGCCTTGCTTACTATTTGATCTGCAAATTCGTCATCAATTTCTACAATCATTTCCCACACTCCTCTTCATGATTTGTTCGCTTTTTTAATTCTCGGTCAATGTACCATGCTGCTTTCTTTAAATCTTCTACTGCGTCATTCTTTAAATCAGCTCGCCAAATATATTTAATGGCGTTACCAAGATTAAAACCCATATGCTCTGTAATCTGAATACAATCAATTCCTGACGGATGACTAGTGTAGTGTTTAGGTCGGTTTACTGGATCGTGCATCTCTCATCTCCTTAAGGTGTTTTTCCATAATCTGTAACTCTTCCATGCTGTCACACACCCAGATTCCCAGTAAATCTTTAAAGCGGCTAGTGTCGATATCCTCCACACCAGTAAGCGTCTCCATAACATAGTAGCCTTTAATTTTGTGCTCGACAATAAAATGACTCATAGCTTTAATTCTTTCTTGATAAACTCGACGCCGCGTGAAAAATGATAACGCCAATACTTTTCGGTAACACAGATATCTGTATAGTTTAATCCGTCTAAGAATGCCTCCAAGATAAACTGCTGTTTGGGTGGCAGACGTTCAGAAATTAATCTACGGATATCTGCAATATCTTCGGCGTCCCAAGGCAGCCATCCCTCTATCAGGGTTGGAAAATTTAGATCGTTACTGTCATCCTTTTCAATTGGATCGAGATCTTCGTCAGATAGTCTTGGCGCTACGGCTTTTATTTTTTTTATCATACCTGTGTGTCAAAAATTGCTGCTGAATAAATATTTCCCATACCTGCTGCTAAACTTAAAATTCTATGCTGCCCCGTCATCTCTAATGGATAGGACAGATACTGATGATCCCGCCTTGTACGATTGGCAATTGCTGGTACTAGACCCTTCTTCATACTGTCTAGTAACAAACAAGTCTCTAGCAAACCGGATGCGCCCATCGTGTGACCAATACTTGGTTTGAACGATGTTGCTACAAAGTTGTGATCAAAGACTGTCTTTAATGCGTTACGCTCTGATACATTGTTTGAATGTGTGCCGGTGCCATGTGTCTTTACTATATCAATATGTCGCGGACTCATGTTGGCATGTTTTAGCGCGCCGTATGCCGCTTTTATAAAACCCTCACCATCTTCACGTTGACCAATTGCGTTGGTGCTTTTTTCTGAGGCGTTGTATGAGCTAACTAAACGGGCTGCTGGATTCTTGGCATAACGTGCATTCTCAAAGACTGCCATCACAGCGCCCTGGCCAATATGAAAGCCATGGTTTACGCCATCAAAAGCAGACGGTAGCACACCGGCGTCATCCTGTTCTTTAGTCAATACTGCTTTAGATTCACCAAAGAATTTTAATACGGTATTGCTGACCTGGTCTTCTACTGATACCACCACAACGCGATCAAAGCGATACATGTTAAATAACATCTGCACATCCATCATGACTTTGAGACTTGATGCGCATGCGCTTGCGTCAGTCAATATCATATCTTCCGCGCCGAACATTCTTGCCAATGTGCCGGCATAGACTTGCGTCAAGGTCAAGTGTGCAAACTTGTAATTGTAGCTAAGCTGCGTTGGTTTGATGTCTTTATTTAACCCAGCAAACTGTGTATTGCCTGCGGCCAAGATCAGGGCAGTGCGCCCCTCTCTGCTGCGGATATCTTCTACTAATTCTGGCACCAATAGTTTACTGGCCACCACGTGGGGAGCGTAGGCAAAACCCGATGATGCCTTAGCATAGCTTTCAGGAAACCAATGCACGCGCTGTGGATACTCTAAGTCATCCAATAGGTGCGTGTCTTGTGTGCAGACGGTTTTATAATCAGTTAGATATATCACTGAGGGCCGCCTCCACGCTAATAGGTTCTTTAGTCTTGTGCTGGCACATAAATTCAAACATATCGCGGACCGTTACTGGCTGCATGGTTTTAGCAATTTCTTCTGAGACACCATAGACGTCGCTCAAATAAATAGACACCATCAGCAGGTCCAGGCTGTCAAGCCCAGTCTCTGCGATTGGTGTATCCAGTGACGTGATGTTCACGCCATTGGAGTTGAGCGGTGTCGCTAATGCGACAACACCCTTGAGGAGTTCTAGTAGTTCTTTTTCGGTCATGTCTATATTAATGCAAAATTTAAAGAGTCTAAAATTGCTTCTTGTAAATTTATTTTACCTTCCAGGACCTTGATAACATGCTCATCAATACTATTAGACAACATTAGATGGTGTATAATAACCGGTTTTTCTTGCCCTTGGCGGTAAATACGTGCGTTGGCCTGGATGTAGTTTTCCGAAGACCATGGGAGGTCGAACCACACCGTTTGTGCAGTGTCACCAACGTTGCATTGTAGATTGAGGCCGATTCCCCCAGACTGGGGATGGGCAAGGAGCATACGAATCTCGCCGCGACGCCACGCCGCAATGTTGTCATCGTCCAGCACCACAGCTTGTGGGAATTGAAGACGTAACCGCTGGAGGCTGTGCTTGAAGTGGTAGAACACCAACGTTGGCGAGGAAGACTCTTCCATGATCGACTCAAGGCGTTCCAGTTTAGCGCGGTGTACTTCCTGCGTCTCTCCGTCTTCGCCATAAATTGCGCCGCTGGTGAATTGGAGTAACTTGCCCGCCAGTGTCGCCGCTGTCGGAGCTGTGATTTGCCCTTTACCGAGGTCAGTGACCATGTCTTTTCTAAATTGATCATACTTGTCCTTTATGCTCTTTTCTAACTCAATCTTGTGGTAGATGTTACTTAGTGTCGGTAGTTGTAAATAATCTTGGGCTTTTAGTGACACGCAGATGTCCGATATTTTTTCCTGGATCTGCTGCTCGGCGCCTGGTTTTAATTTCCAGTTGTATACCACGTGGGTATGACGGTTGACCTGGTCCGGTTGCAGATACTTGTCCCTGAAGCGGGTGAGTGATGTCTCTAAACGCTCTCCTAAGTCCAATATACCCACCTGGGACCAGAGATCAGCGATCCCCTGAGGGGTAGGTGTACCAGTAAGGATAATACGTCTCTCGAAGCTCTTTAAGTGTTTCTTCAGCGCTTTGAATCGCTTCGTCGACGGATCCTTGAACCGGCTGCTTTCGTCGATGATTAGATTCTTGAATTTTTTCATCTCGGGCTGCTCGCATAGCCATGTCAAATTTTCTAGATTGACTACGTACATATTCGAAGAACTCTTCAACGCTGTCAAACGATTCGCTGGAGATCCCATTACCTTGGCTATCTTTAAATGTTTTAGGTGTTCCCATTTACTTGCCTCTTCCATCCATACTGATTCTGCGACACGCTTAGGCGCAACGATAAGTGTCGGGCCATCAAACTGCTCCGCCAGTATCGTCATAGATGTCGTCGTCTTCCCCAAGCCCGGTGGCAGGAATAGTCCGATGTTGGGGGTGCATTTCGCTTTCCCAATCATCTCGATCTGATACGGGTGGAGTTGATCTCTGCGCAACATGGTTTATAAAATCCTCGACTTCTTCTTTAGAATGTAATACGTATACAGGAAAACCTGCCTTGCTTAGCTCGTTAAATACCAGGTTTTGTCTCGGGCTTAATTGTCCGGTTTGCGTCTTTAACTCGATCAAGTACGTTCTCTGATTTATGAATACTATCCGGTCCGGTACCCCGGTTATCGTGCTCAGCCACTTGTAACTTAGCCCCCCGTATTTTTTCACCAATTTCGACAAATGCAGCTCGATCTCTTTTTCTAGTACCTTCACGCTTTTCTTCCTCCGTAGCGTAGATTGAAAACACCTGCTTAAAAATATGTTCGCCCAGGTAGGAACGTGATTCATCACCGATCTTAGAGTCATCCTCACCAATGTATTCGAAGACGTGCGTGACGGTGTGACTTACCTCATGGTAGATGACCCCCATCCGCTCTAACGCGTCGCATTTTGCCATCTCTTCAAAGTTAAACACGATCGCCAACATGGCACTATGTGTGCCCTCTTGCTGGATGTAATGCGATTCTGCCAGGCCAAAGTCCAGGGCATTATGGCGGGTCGTGATGCCAAAATTCTTCAATGCCTGCTGAAAGACAGTATCATTAAAGCAGACTACGATAGGCACACCAAAGTGGCCGGTGTCTGCGGTGTAATATAGGGCCTTAGTGCCGCGTGTTTTTGCGGTTGATTTGCTCGATAATCGCTTGCTGCTCTTCTTCCGGCAAATCTTCAATTGGTGTGGCATCTTCAAATATCTCCCCTGTGGCTACTAACTCTTGAATGCCCCGTACGAGGGCGTCATAATCTTCCTGGCTAAGGTCAAGTTCATCAGCCCAGCCCTCTTCAAATATTACTTCTTTTGGTTTCTTTTTGGTCACTTGGGCTCCTTTGCCTTTTTGATTTTAAGTCCTTCTCTTAATTCATGGCTATGTAACTTCTTGCCGGGTTTCTTTACTTCACCTGCAGCTTTGGCCACTTTAGCTGCTTTTTCTCTACCAACAAACTCTTTGTTTGATAACAAAAAGCCACGCTTGTCTGCATTTTTTGGTCGACCGGCTTTCTTTTCAATCTCGGTGTGTGAATATGCCGAGGAGTCTGCAATGACTTTGCCGGATTTTTCTTTTACCGCTGGTTCTACTACCTTGAGTTTTTTCGTTACCATTTTATTTATTCCAAAAAAGTATTAATATAAGACCGAAGATTGCTACATATCCGATAATTTCCATTATGCGTTCCTATGGTATGCGTCGTTGGGGTTGGCCAGCATGCTGGCAATTAACTGCTCAATGGTTGGGAACCACTGGATGACTTTGAGACCGTCTGCTTGGTAGATGGTGAAACTCATTGCCAATCCCAGCCCAATAATAGCTTGGCCATTTTCTTATGTAACCAGCATGGTTTATTTTTAACATAAACATAAAATGACCCGCCAATAATCCATGCACCTGCTTTGAATGGATCGGGATGAAAAACATATTCAGGCGAAAGTTTTGCATTACTCATCATTTTATTCTCCTATTCCGTGGGCGCGTTCGATGGCGCGGGCGAACCAATTATACACTTTACATCCGAGCCAGAAGCATGGCGGATAAATAATTGCTACCCAAAATAATTCCCAATGTGTAACATAAGCATCCATTTTATTCTCCTATTCCATGGGCTTTTTCAATTGCCCTAGCAAAGTCGTGTATTTCATACAGGCGTTTTTCTCCAAATGGCTCACTAACCTCTTTGTAGATTTTCATAATCTCTTCATCGGTCAACGGGGTACGTTGAGCATCTTGCCGGTCTTGTGTGGTGAAGGTGGTCATTTTTGTACCATCCATTCAATTTTTAAATTACCGATACGAACCCAACAATATCCACCACCAATATTATAAGTTATAAAACCTTTGAGCTTAATCATTTCTCTTGTGCCTTTCTTAAATTAGGGGTTGACTGTGTAGACGGTAGCCAACCAATACCGTTAGCAATCGGATGAGAAGTCCCATCCCCTAGCACTACACTTGCCTTACTAATCATTTCTCTTGTGCCTTTCTTAAATCTTCAAGGATTGGTTCTGTGCCTATGTAACCTTTTACTATCTTTGAACATTTTTCAAATGTTTCTTCTCTAGCCGATATTTGACCGCCCTCAAACGCTCTAGCAAGCAACTTTAAAATTTCAGGGCTGACTGCCATTTGTGTAATGTTTGCATCGAACCAAATAGTGAATGGTGATTGATAGTTCATTTCTCTTGTGCCTTTCTTAGTATTGCTCTAGCAAACGCAATGTTTTGTTCGCCTGTGTCAGTTTCCATGCCACTCCAAATTTCAATTATTTCCTCATCTGTTAGTGTTTTTGCTGTCTGTGTAATAACAGGGTCATAAGCAATGGCACCGCATCTTGCACATACTTTTCCGTCGCCTTTCAACGCCTGTATTTCAGCTTGTTGCTGGCGTAGCATGGTGGCTACTTTTTGGATTGTGTCGTAATGCTTTTGTTCCATCCCAACATCTTCCAATATTTCAGCTAGTTCATTTGCGTTCATACTTTTTTCACCTCGGTCCATGCTGCAAAATAGTAGCGCTCGCCATCTGTGCCCTCGCAGGGGGCGTACATACCATCGACATGGGTGTAATGGTATGTTATGTTGTCGGCTGGTTGTGGCGCAGCTGGTGGCACCTTGGTCTCTTCGTCGATGATTTTAAAGTTGTCACCGCGTTTTAAGTCGTATAGTTTCATGTCAGTCTTCCTGTGTCAAATGTGGGCCATTGCACTTCCATGGTGATACACAGTTTGGGCACAAGTACTCGTATGGGTCCCACTCTTCTTTCTTGTTGCCAAATATTGTATCCCAGTTTGACTCAAACTGTTCTTTAGGTATTGATAGTGGGCGTCGCTTGTCGCCCTTGCCGCCGTCTCTACTCATCTAATTCTCCTACCATCTTTTTAACTGTATCCCAGTCTGTTTTTTGTTCAAGATTTCCTTTATGATCCCCACACCAAAATCCAGTAAGAATCCTATTGGTGTCTCGCATACTTTGCCATTCACTTATCCTGTACTTATATAATTTAGTCCAGGGCATGTGGTGTGATTGTAGCCGGATCCACCATACATATATTTTGGTCTTCATGAATTTGCGCCGTGTACAAACATTAATATGAGCACAACAGCGATAAGATAAATTATAAAATATATCATGTCATCTCCTAAACTGTGGTATGGATTTGCGTCTACCGTATTGTAAACGAATTTTAAGTGATTGTATACTACCAATTTGTTTGTTGCGCCAACCCTGGTGAGCACGGCGGATCATCTGCATCTTGGTGCGTTGCTTTTGTAGCAACGTTAGTTGCCTATTACGCAACACCCGACGCTTACCCACTCTACCAAAGATGGTAGTGAAGTGGGTTCGCGGCGCTGTTTTGCGAAAGTTAAACAGTCTCAAAATACTTCCTCATCAAATCGTTCAATACCGTCCACGTACTTCTGTGCCTTGTCATTTAAACGAACACCAAGGTAGACGTGGCTGCGGCTGCCGTTCTGTTTAAAACTGTCCGATGTCACGCAGTGCTCCTGGGCCGCTGCCAGGAACCGGCGCTTGAACGCCAGCTCTGTGCCCGGTGGGATACTCTTCTTGAGCGCCCAGTGTTTGTAGCATGCGAAGACGTCGTCCTTGTTTACGCTGGCCTTCAGATCAAACTCCAAAGCATCCTCCATGAATGATCCGACTGGGTTACCCAGCTCGCTCATCAGCTGCAGATAGTCCTTGCCGCTCTCGGGTTGTATAAAGTATCCACCACGCTCTAGCCTGCGCTTGAGTCCTACCATCGCCCAGTTAAAGATCCCTGACAATTCTTTGCTCAGCTTGTTTGCCAGGTCAGTGTCTTCCTTGTTATAGAATGACTTAGTCATCTTCAATACCAACATACGTCCGGTGAGCGCGTTACTGTTCTCGGTCAGCTGGAGCGCCTCGTTAGAATAAATAACAAGACGAGTAGGCAGGTAACCATTCCAAGCCTCTTTGTTCTTTCGGTTGACTGTAATAGTGTCACCACCAACAATTCGGAGAAGTTGAGAAACCACAGCACTACGATTACGCTCAGGAGCCCTCGCATCAGTAAAGGAAGCCAAAAGTTTTCCCAGCCAAGGTTGAAGTCCAAAGGTATCACAGAGCTCCTCCAGTTGCGGCGCTACGGTATTGTGCTGGCCAAGTAAGTCCACCAGGACCTTGTTGATGGTGCCCTTACCGCTACGACGCGGACCAATGATGTTAAAAAACTTCTGCTGCTTGGTGTCACCGGACAGGATATAACCAAACATCTCCTGCAGTGTATCGATTGACTCACGGTCCTCACCCCACACCGAGTCTAAGAAGATCTCCCAACGCGGGCACGTGGCCTGCGGATTATACGCGAATGGCAGGCTGTTCTGTGTAAAGAAACCCAGTGAGTGCGGCAGCAGTATGGAGTCCTCCAAATGGAATATCCCGTTCTGCACGCTGATTAACTTAGATGCCTCCGGCTTATTGGCACGGTAACTCTCTAACCAAATCGGCGGCTTTGTGTTGGGGTGATTGGGCAGGTGCACAATCGACTTAATCGCATCAATCGCGGCAGTCACCGCGGCCGGTGTCGGATTAAATGGTAACAGCGCGCCCTGCTTGCCGGTCTTCTTACACTTGTCCAGGAAGGCATAGACCTTGGAGCGGATGGTCAGCTCCTCAGTCACCTCGTAGTGCGTCCCGGCGTGCAGATAAAAATCCTCGGCGTAGTGCACAAGACGATGCCCTTCCTCGCTGGTGTAGTGCGTGTCAAGAAAAGTACGGGCGTGGTTCATTGGTCCTTGGTCGAGAATAATCTCGCCGCGCGCCAAGGCCTCTTCCCGCTTTTTTTGGTTCACCTTGAAGATCAGCGTGCGCAGTGTCGCGCCCGATCCCCTGAATGTCTTCCACTTGTTCTCGCAGGCGTTGGCGTGGTAGCCCTGGCCATTCTGTGACCATCTGTCCCATGCCTCGCAGGCCTCGACGTCCCCACCAAACTGGTGGTGCAATACCATGCCGACGCGCAGCCAGTCATCGTAACCGTAGTCTGTCAGCTCGGCCAGGATCTCTGTCTCGACTCTGTGCAAGTCGTAGTCTTCTACCGGCGGCGTGTAGTCCGCAAACGCGTCACCCGTCCGGTTGATTGTCCGGGGTGGGACGATGCTGGTCAGGTCCTGCTCATCAGTAGGGATCAGACCGCTCAGGTGGTGCCCAGTGACCGTAAAAAACCTCGAGCTAGGGTAGACCTCCAGCCCGATGGAATGATCGACGTGTGAGGCCGCTATGTTGGAGCGGGTGAATATCTTCACGCCGGTGCCACTGGGGCTAATCTCCATATAGCCATCAATCTGAGTCGCAATATGCTGCAGTGCAGCATTATTGAACGCGCCTGATGTGGCATCGTAGCAGTCGTCCAGGTCGACACCGATCAGATTATCCTCGTCACTAAATACGAACCCTACGCCGTCAAATCGGCCTGGGTTATTCTGATACGCATCCTGGACGGTCAGGAAGTCTGTCCAGGTCTTCGGATTAGTTGAGGAGGCAGGTTGTCCAGTCCCCTGGAGCGGCATCTTGGACCATCTCTTGTTACCCTCGTCGCCCACCTCAACAAGGCGCCATAGAACCCAACGGGGGGTTTTCTTTAGCTCCATGGGTATTGCGTCAAATTGTACTGGTAAGCAGTCTGGTTTCATATGTATATTAATGCAAAAAGTTGGTTTGTCATATTTCACATTGTGAAATCGGGACACAGAAGACAGGGTACGTTTCAAATTGCTGCACTGCATCCTGTCCCGGGTGTTGCCAATAAAATCAATAACTTAAGCCTCTTCGGGACACAGAAGACATAGAAGACAGGGTATATCTCTATTTTTCTCTAACTTTTAAAAAAATAAAATAAATATCCTGGATAAACTCAAAACAAGGGTGTCTTCTGTGTCTTCTGTGTCCCGGCCTAGTAGGTCAGCCGCATTTCTCTACTACATGTAGTAGGTAGAGTCCTATATGCACAAAAAGATATAAAGAACACAATAGTAATAACCATTTACTATAACGATCCACTGATTACCCCTTCTGCCTTCTTAACAAACCGGTCGATGTTGATATTATCCCTGCACTCAAATAGGTGGTAGGTCGTGTCGGCATAGTTCGTGCCAATACCGTATGACATAGGCCTACCTGGCAGGTTCCATTTTGGAACCTCAAAGTCCTTGACCGGCAAAAACTCGACCGGCATCTTGCGGTAGTTCCAGCTGTCGGTCAGCATCTGAGCCACGTCCCCATCATAGGTCGCCTTGCACGATGGCTTACCCACACCACGCCACACCCTGCGGTTGACGCATAGGAATGACGGGGCTGCGAATAACCTGGAGGGATCAAGGTGGTTGGAGGCCTGCTCGTTACCGATTAGGATACCCCTGGCAGCCTTCTCGATGCAGTGGTGCACCTTGTCCTTGTCCAGGGGAATGCAGTCAATGTCAAAGAAGACCAGGACGTCCAGGTCATCATGACGGTTAATTACCCAGTCCATCCACTCACCGTGATCCAGTCCATGGATCTTGTGCTGGGCTGCCGGGATCCCAAAGTGGTCCATTACCTTCTTTTGATAGTAGGCCACTCTCGGATCTAGGTTGTCCCAGTAGAGTGAGAATAGTGCTGCGTTCATTGCGGTACCTCGTAGCCAAGTTGTTTTACCATCTTGACTGCCCACTCGCGGAAAAATTTACGGTGCTCTGCGTCCTGGGGATCATTCTCGTCCCACACCACGTCCACGATATGGCTGCCGTGTACGTCGTAGTATTCAATCTTGATTAGATCGCCGTTCTCAAGTATTTCGTGTCCGATTGCTATCATTGTCTGTCGCTCCTTGTTAGTCCACCACTAAAAATATAAGTACCGGTGTGGGTTAGTTTGGCCCACGGTGCTGCATAGATTTTAAAACCATTCTCACGTGCCAGGTCACAGAAGTGGTAGTCCTCAGATAGGTAGCGGTTATCAGCTGGTGAGATAGATGTGTCGAAGATGTTAGCGATCAGTGTACCTACGTACTGGGGATTGACCATGGTAAACATGTCATTGGAATACTTCGGCGCCACCTCTGTTAACTTTTGGATTACCTTACGCTCGATAAGCATAAAGCCTGTGCCACCCTTCTCAATCTCGATGGGTTGATCAATACGTCCAGTGACGTCCTTCTTACCGATGGTGTTGACCACGAATGATCCAGTGTACTCATGCAGCTTATCTGCCGGCACACCACGTCCCACAGCGGCGTGTACCTCATGCCAGTTGATTTCTTTCTTGGGGTAGATACCACAGATGACGTCCACTTTGGCGCGTACCATCTGCACGATATCGTACGGCTGCCAGCTGATGTCAGCATCAATAAACATCAGGTGCGTGCAGTCAGATTTTAAGAAGTCATGCGCCAGTCTGTTGCGTGCACGTGTGATGAGAGACTCGTTGAGCATCATGGAGAATGACATCTCAATACCATTTTGACCCAGCACCGATGGTGTGGATGTCAGGTTGATCGCGTACGTGCCGGTGCACATGCCACCGTACATTGGTGTCGCTATGAAGATTTTCGGTTTTTGGTCCATGGATAATTTCCTTTGTAGTGTTGTAAAGTTGCGTCGTTGCCCTGGCGGTGCATTGCCTCATGATGCGGACGCACTCGATAGTTAATCGTGTGCTCACCGTTGCAGTCAAACTCCGGTAATAATTTTTCCATGTCACCATAAAACAATCGGTCCATGAAGAATGAGTCACCAAAAAATTTATATGAGTGACGCATTAGATACTTACGCTTAAAGCAATAACAATTGGTGTCGACAAAATGATGGTTGGGCGCGAAGACCGATGGCCACTTACCCAGGCTCTCACAGTTGTCGGCGATAACAAACTCACCTTGCTGATTTACGATATTGCGAAGACTATACGCCCACTGCAGGTCACGCTCCTGTATAAAGTTCACCAGTCGCTCAACGTGCTCAGGCTCAAACCAATTGTCCTCGTCCAGGAATAGGATATAGTCTGCATCCGTGAGCATTGGGAATGCTGCATAGATACGGTGACCGTTGTACCCATCATGGCCAGTGTTCTCGGGCAATAATATGGTCTTGCCGTTCGCATATACTTTAAACTCATTGTCAACGCGCCCATCACAAACAATCAAATGCTCTGTAGGAATGGTTTGATTCTTCACGCTGTCAATGGCCTGCTGCACGTGCTTGGTACCAATTGTCGGTGTGATTACTTGGATTCTCATATCACTCCTTCGAGTATGCCGGTGCCACGTCCCAGTTGTCTGCCTTACCATAATCACCACGCGATGAGCGCATGCGTTCCTGGTCCCTGAATGCCGGCTCAATCTTCCACCAGGATGCAGATGCCTCCTTGTACTCAATCCAGTCATCATTCTCGATATAGAATGGATGGTTAAACCCAGCCACCTCGATGCACTCGAGCACGTCCGCTTGCCGGATCCACTTCTTGGCACGCTTGGGCCCCAGTCCCATCTTATCCCTTGCAACAATAAAGCGGTTGTACGCTTTTTGCTGCTCGTCTGTTAGTTGTATCACTCTTCATTCTCCTCGTTAAACTTCTCATTCTCTAGTGCGTCCAAACTGATGGGCTCACGGGTTAGGTAACTCTCTAACTGGTGCACGCGTCCGGTTGATACGTTTAACACCTTGGCCAGCTCCGATGTTGTCGGTGCACGTCCCAGGATCTGCGACAAGGCCTGCTCTTCGTATCGCATCTTCTTGATGGCCTCCATGATGTTGACTGGCAGTCGGATCACGTTTTCTGTGTTGTTCAGTTCGCGCAATACAAAGCGCCGGATGAATGCACACGCATAAGATGAGAACCGTACGCCCTTGGTTGGTTTCCAACGACGTGCTGCGAGCAATAAGGCCTCGTTGCCCATCTGAATCAAATCGTCCATTGGTGTCTTACCATGGTGCCAGGCTGTCATCTTGCTAGATACCATGTAGGGTACCAGTCGCAGATTATGCCTAACTAACTCGTCGTAGGCATCCTCGTCACCCTTGGCGATACGATGACCCAGTTCGTGCTCGTAGGCCAGTGGTAGTGTAGATATATCCATGGCCATGAGCTCCTGGAGATAGTCTGTCTTAATATCATTATGTTCGTTCAAAATGGTGCCTCCGGTAATTGTGCAGCCGCTATACTATATAAATGCAAATTCGGCTCTTTTGGCAGTGCCTCTAAGCGCGTCCCTGGTGTGAGGTATGGGGTAGCCTCCACTTTACTAACAAACTTCCTGGAGGCCCCTCCAAACTCGTCAATCAGCACGTAACGATATTGACTCATCTTCGATTCTCTGAATGTCACGATAGAGCTGCTCTTCACGCTGCTCCTCACGCCACTGCTGCCACACCTCGAGCAGGTTTGTGTCTTCGTATGGGGTTGCCAAGATCTCGTCCACAAAGTCCTGCTGCTCTTGGTTTAATCTTACAATCTGTCTAAGTCCGTGCATTCTGTTTCCTCCTGGTTAAGTGTTAAGTACTGCTCGATTGATAATTTAGACTGGTAATAATCATTTAATGCCGTGTCACACTTGTTCATAAAACTTTGCACCACCTCTTCATCGTCACCCAGGTCATTCTCCAGGATGGCGACTGCTAGATTAAGCAGTCGCATTAGTTTATCAGTGCGGCAGCACGCATCATAAAAGTCTGATTCAAAATCGTGTTCCATTATGCCTCCAATGATTTAACGATAACTGCTTTAACGTGTTGAATCTGTGTGACCTGGGCGACAAAGTCCGCGTCTGCTAATTTACGTACCAATGGTGCGCTGATGTTCTCGCGGTCATACTCTTGCACCTCTGCAACAAACTGCTCACCCTGGTACTCACCGATGCCACGCGCGATGAGCTCTGTTTTTAACTTGGCCTTGATGGCCTCGAGCTCTTTGATCTGCTTGTCTAGTGCACCGTACTGGTCAATGATATTGTTCATAAATCCTCCGTTGAAAATTGTATTATACTGATTACCAGGTATCTGTCAACAATTATTTGATACCGGCCATACTGTTGGCCCACACTGCGCCGCTGCGCTGCTTTACAAACTCCCAGGATCCCTTCGTACCATCTTCTACCTGGAGGCGTGACGGGATGGTGTTGCCGTAGTAATCACGTGCTGCCTTGAGTCCAAGCAGGCATTTGCCGGCGTTGATGGCCTCCATCATAGCGCGGCCATAAGAGCCCTGGAAGGACCACGCGCCGCTGTTGATCGCGCGCTGGATGGATTCAAAATACTCGGCCTCGCTGATGTCCTGGTCAAATTCAATGTTGTTGATGTCGCTGATTGTTAGTGTCATTTTATTGTTCCTCGTATAGTTTGATGCGTGATTGTTCAGGGTTATTGTACCACAAGTCCAGGGCATCTATCATTTAGCTGCCTCGATCTCGTCAATGATCCAGGTCAGTGGTTTGCGAGTGCGCAGATACTCCTGGGCCTCTTCCTCACGACGACGCTGCTCTGCTGCGTACTCTGCGCGTGCTGCTGCGAAGGCCTCGTCACGACGTGTGATAAAGAATTTTTCTACATCACCGCTGGCCTGGGCGCGTACCAGGAGCTCGATGGCCTGCTCTTGTGTCAGTCCGGTGTCGTGGCTCATCTCGACTGAGAATGAGTCCTGGAATGATTTTACTACCATGTAACCACCACCAAACAGGCTGCTGCGTTTTACCTGGTACGCGAATAGGCGTGTGGCCTCAGGGAACCAGGCCTTGGCCAATGCTGCGTCGTCTTCTTTGCTGTAGTTTAATGTCATGGTAGTAATTCCTTTGTTGTGTTGATGTGTCTATTATAATGACGTCCTGGCAGGATGTCAACAATTATTTTAATAAACCCCAATCTCACCAGGGTTAATCCATTCTGCATGCAGGTCATACTTGGCCAGGATCTCAGTGATCTTGGGATTGATACCGAAGTCCCAATCCGGTATATTGCGGCCATCATAGTAGTCGGCCCACAACGTGTCCCGGTCATAGTCACCGTAGATACCCTCGGCGCTTATCTGAAAATTCTCGATGTCGCTGCGCTCATATACCGGGCAGCCGATTTTCTTGAGCGCGTTGAATGCTAGTCTGTGGTTACGTGTCATTATACTGTCTCCTTTTGGCGTTTATTCTCATCATACATAATCTCCATCGCAACGGTGCGAAGGATGTCTACTGCGATCTCTCTGCGCATCTGCTCCTCTAAATTGGTCGCGCTGTAACCACCGCTCCAGTTTGATGAATTACCTTGAATTACATTTTGCAAATATGCAACTTTGCGTCCAAACGTATTGCAATTCTTTACCTCATCAAATTGGCGCAAATACTCTTCTTTCCAAAATGTTTTCTCTAGCTCGCGTATTGCGAATTTAATATCTGCCATTGTTCTGCTCCTCTTAAACAAACTGAAAGTATTCGATGTTGAATGGGCCCCAGGCATCTGCCTTGTCACCAATCAATTCACCGGTGTCGGTGCTGTGATTATAAACCGCGATGCAGTCCTGGTCGAGTGCTGTGGCCAATACCAGGAGTGAACCGGTAACGCGCAGGAAGTCGATGATCACGGTAGGCTCATCACTGTCGTATGATACGCGGATGTTGGTCACGTCTGCCACTGCGCCCAGGGCAGCCTTGATGGTCTGATCAACGCTGTTGACGCCCTTGGTGAATGGATTGTTAAGGCCGATGTTGATTGTGTATGACATGGTGATAATTCCTTTGTTGTGTTGATGTGTCTATTATACTGATATTTGGTCGGGTGTCAACAACTATTTTAATACCCGACCAAATTGTGTGGTTATTACAATATGCCGTAGATTGGCGTTACCTCACCGACGCGCAGGTCTAGGCCTGTACGCTCACGCTCTACCTGGGCAAACTGCTCTGCCTCTTCCTTGGTCTTGAACGTGCGCTCCCGGAACCCGTGCTCGCGTTTGAGGGCCATTCTACCCTTATTGCCCAGGTGCTCGTATGCTTTCCAGCTGAGCGCCACGTCGTATTGTACTTTGCCTGTTGTGATCATGTTGTCCTCCTGGTTAGTTTGACTGCTGTGCTGCGACTACTTCGATGGTGTGTGGTTTGTTCTTGCCGGTTTGGCCTGCTGCTTTACGGGCCAGCTCTTCAGTGGTGGCAAACCCTGTGAATACCTGGTAGATATTGACTGAGCGATAAGCATAGGCCAGTGGCTTACTGGTATTGCGGCTGATGGTTGTGCCATCTGAGAATGTTGCTGTTACTTTCATGCTGTTCTCCTGGTGTTAGGTGCAGTAAGTAGTTTCTCCATCGCTCCCTGGTAAACCAAGGTCTTATACTGTTTATCGCTGGCCCTTACGGGTGCTTACATCAGCGGAACCATCACTACTTACTGCATGACTCCACTGTAATGACCTTTTACCAGGGTGTCAAGTACTATTTGCAACTATCTCACATGGTGAAATGTGGGAGATTGTGGGGCGCGGTGGGATGACGTGCTGCCTGGTGTGGTGTCCACCCCACCCCTCAGGTCCTCGCGTGCGCATCACGCCACCACGCTGGCATACAGGGCCACCATGGCACGCAGCCACGCTGCCTGGTACCCACCCCTCACCACGATGCCTGCGCGGCTCTACGGCCCGCTGGTGAGCTGGCTAAGTTAGTGCGCACTAACATAGCTGAGCGGCCCAGCTTGGGCGCGTGGCCTAAGTGTGTAAGTGCTCACTATCGCTGCGAGCTACGCTTGGGGCGCGTGGCCAATGTGCTTATGTGGCTGGGCTGGCAGGGTAAGTAAGTACTCACTCACCCTCCTTGCCAGGTGGGGCCTTGTCAATTAGGGTATACCCCTATTTGGGTCCCGTGCACCAAGTTGGGGCAGGGGGCCCCACAGACCGCAAGCTGCTACAATTTCAAAATTTTTTTGTAATTTTTTTTGTAAAATACTAGGGTTTACCCTAATGCTACATAAAAATGTTGCACTGCATCCTGTCTTCTGTGTCCCGAAAACAGCATTTTAATTGATAATCATTCTTATCTGCAGACCAACAATCAAGGACTTAGGCATTTTCGGGACATAGAAGACATAGAAGACACCCTTTATTCTATTTTATTAAAAATATTTTAAAAAAATAATTTATTATCCTGGATAAAGTTAAAACAAGGGTGTCTTCTATGTCTTCTGTGTCCCGAAGGGACAGAGTCGAACCATATTTTTTAAACGTGGCAGTAATCGATGGCGTTTTTGCATTAATATAGGTATGAGCAGGTACGTATATCAAATACAGGGGGCATTGGAAGATGCCAGTGGTAGACTTAGAGGTCTACGGGTCTTGGTATGTGATTTGTATAATTTTGAATCGGTGGATGTTCCAATCGAAATCTTAGACAGAGAAACAGCACGCTACCTGCAATTTAGGATGAATGTGACAGAATCGGCGCCCAACATCGCCAAGCTGCCATACTCCGTTCAAAACAACATACGAGTGCCGTTAGGGCGCTGGCTGGACCGTTGGGTCCTCACTAATTTTCATGGCGATAGCATCAAATCAACGAATACTAACCCTGGACCTATGGAAACTGGCCTCTGAGATTAGGCCAGGCGATTACCTGTTTAACAACGATGGTCAACTGGTACAGGTAAAAAGCATTCACCCCTACGTATCCAACGAATGCTATGAGGTGGAGTTTGATGACCACGTCACGATTTGTGGCGATAAACACCTGGCATTCATGCTGGAAAACCCCAAGTACCGCAAAAGATTGCGAGAATACAAAGGAGTACATAAATTTCGGCGCCCACTACGGCGCTATAGCGTCTTGGATATTGTGGAGTCTGGCGAAAACTTATCAATGCCGACTACCAAGCCGTTGCAGTTCCCACACCAAGATCTACCCATACCACCATTCTTGTTAGGATTTTGGTTCCTGGGTAAGAGAGCCAACAAGACGATGGTACCATCGCCAGGTTGGTCAGAATTTATACACCAAAAATTTAAAGACGCGGGGTACAAGATTACAACCCACCGGCTTAGGATGAACAACGAGCGTGAGTTTAAGTGCCACCCCAGTATCGAATCTCAGCTGGCGCCGTTTATTCCTAAAAAAATTCCGGCCAGATATCTTTACGCATCGGTTGAGCAAAGAATTGAGCTGCTGTCTGGATTAGTCTACGCAAGACGCGGACACTACAATGTTAAGAATGACGAGTTTGTTTTTACGTCAAAGAACCGAGAGCTTATGAATCAGATTCGTTTTTTGGCCGAATCACTCGGCAGCAAAACGTTTACGATTCAGAAAAAAGACACGGGTTCATTCGTGATGAACTTTAAAACTTACATTAAATTAATTGATACGCAGGTATCTAAACCACTAAAGATTCATTACGGTAGGCGGTACATACCAGAGATTAGACAAGTTAAACCCCAATCGTGTGTGCACATCGAGACAGATGGCGCAAATAACACATTCTTGGTAGGCGAAGGATTTATTTCAGCATGCTGACACCATCACAAGAACTTAAGCTAGAGAAGTTCGCAAAAGCACATAGCCACTGGCCTAAGCCAGAACTAGACGCGGCCATCTGGCGCATCCGTTGGCAACTCCAGGCACTACCTCATCAAAAAGAACCAGAAGATGGAGAATATGACACCTTCCTTATGCTTGCGGGCCGGGGATCTGGCAAGACGCACACTGCTAGTCATTGGATTGGTATTCGGGCTTGGGTCTACGGCGGAACCCGCTGGCTTGTCACAGCTCCTACGAGCAATGACATCCGAGCCACCTGTTTCGAAGGAGACTCCGGACTCCTCAACATCATCCCCGAATCTCTCATCAAAGACTACAACAAGTCCCTCTTCGAGATCACCCTTACCAACGGCTCCCTCATCCAAGGCATCCCAGCCTCAGAGCCAGAACGTTACCGTGGTAAACAGTTCCACGGGGCATGGTTCGACGAGCTCTGCGCATTCGAGTACCTCGACGACGCCTACGACGGCGTGCAGTTCACGCTGCGTCTTAGAGATCCACGGATCCCCCGCGTCCAACAAATCATCACCACGACCCCCAAGCCAAAAGAATTGATTGTCGATTTGGCCGAAGGTAAAATCGGCGGCGATGTATACATGGTTAATGCCTCGTCTTATGACAACCGGCAGAACTTATCGGAAACATTTTTTAAACAGCTTGAGACTTACGATGGCACTGACATTGGACGTCAGGAGATCTATGGAGAAATCTTAGATCCCGAGCAAGCGGGTATTATCAAACGTAAACAGTTCAAACTCTGGCCGGCCAATAAGCCAACGCCAACCCTGGAATACGTCATCGCATCATATGACCCAGCTACCAGCGAAAAGACCATGAACGACCCCACGGCCTGCACAGTGTGGGGCGTGTTTGAACAACAAGACGCTGGCACATCGGTCATCTTACTGGACGCATGGGATGAGCACTTAGCATACCCACAACTGCGCCGAAAGATTATTGACGATTTTAAAGAAGTAGTCTATGGTGCGGATAACGATTTTGCTAAGGGCAAGAAGGCAGACCTTATTCTGATGGAAGATAAATCTGCTGGTATCTCACTGATCCAAGAACTCCAAGGCTCTGGTGTACCGGTGCGTGGATACAACCCTGGCAGGGCGGACAAAGTACAGCGATTAAATATCGTCGCGCCCCTGGTTGCTAAAGGTAAGGTGTTTATCCCAGAAGATCCAAAAATTAAGGGCGAGTTTGCCGACTGGGCAAAACGATTCTTGCGCCAGGTCTGCTCATTCCCAGAAGCGGGTGGGCATGATGACTATGTTGACTCACTATCACAAGCACTAAGGGTATTACGAGACTCTGGTTGGTTGCAGTTAGATTATCTACCAGCACGCAATTATGACTATGCTGATGATGACTATTCACGCAAGTTTGTCAACCCATACGCGCAATAGGGCGGATTGCCCGTTATTATTGCATTAATATTAATAGGACAGCCAAGCTGTCACCAAATTCTTAAGTTAAAATAATCTATGGCCCAAAACCCACAATTACCAATCCAAGCTGGTAGTAATCTCCCCGGATTAGACCGGGAAGAGGACATCCATGAGGCGCAAGACCAAGAAATGGAAATGGACGCCTATGAAGATGCGTTGGGTTTAGACCCAGATGAAGTAGAGCAAGAAGTCATTGAACTTGATGATGGCTCCGTTGTGGTAAATTTTACACCAAAAGAAAGCCCACAACAAAACCCAGAATTTTATGCTAACCTGGCAGAAGTCTTTGATGAAGATGTTTTGCAGATGTTGGCAGTTGAGTACCTGGACTACATCGACGTTGATCGTGAGTCTAGAGAACAACGAGACAAGCAGTACGAAGAAGGATTACGCCGTACCGGTTTAGGTAAGGACGCGCCTGGAGGAGCCACGTTCGACGGAGCTTCCAAAGTCGTTCACCCAGTTATGGCTGAGGCCTGCGTAGATTTCGCTGCGTCTTCATCCAAAGAATTATTGCCACCCGATGGAATTGTTAAGTCAAACATCAAGGGCACTGCAGATCGCGTCAAAGAAGAGATTGCTGAACGTAAAGTAAACTTTATGAACTGGCAGCTCACAGAACAAGTACCAGAGTTCCGTGACGAGATGGAGCAGTTACTTACCCAGTTACCGCTTGGTGGTTCTCAGTTCCTTAAATGGCGCTATGACGCAGAACAGCGTCGCCCAACATGCGAATGGGTGCCAATCGATAATATCTTGTTACCTTGGGCCTCTACCAATTTCTACACAGCAGGACGCGTAACTGAAGTACAAGACATCACAGAAGATGTGTTCTTACAACGTGTTGAAGCTGGAATCTATCGTGATATCGATAGTGAATATTCTTCTGATGCACCATTAAACGATCAGACCCAATCTGAAAAAGCAAACAATAAGATCGAAGGCAAGGATATGCCTTCTAAAAATATTGATGGCTTGCGTCGTATCTACGAAATTACTTGTTTTATTCGCCTAGATGATGATCCAGAAACTGATGGTAAACGTGCACCATACATTCTCACAATTGATGAGACAACAAGCAAAGTATTAGCACTCTACCGCAACTGGGAAGCTGGCGATGACAAACTTAAAAAGATGGACTGGTATGTCGAGTTCAAATTTATTCCCTGGCGTGGAGCTTACGCTATTGGATTGCCTCATCTTATTGGTGGCCTTTCTGCTGCTCTTACCGGGGCTCTGCGCGCTTTACTTGATGCTGCTCACATCAACAACAGCCAGACAATGCTTAAACTCAAGGGTGGACGCATTGGAGGACAGTCTGACCGAATAGAGCCAACTCAAGTTATTGAGATTGAGGGAGCCCCTGGCGTTGATGACGTTCGCAAGATTGCGATGCCAATGCCATTTAACCAGCCATCTTCTGTGCTGTTTAATCTGCTTGGTTGGTTGACTGATGCCGCTAAAGGTGTTGTTACTACAGCCGAAGAAAAGATTGGCGAAGCAAACAACAACATGCCTGTCGGCACGGCGCAAGCGCTGATCGAACAAGGCGCCAAAGTATTCTCTAGCATTCACGCCCGTCTGCACCGTAGCCAGGCTAAATCTTTAATGATCGTCTCACGTATCAATCATTGGTACTTAGATGAGATGGACAACCAGTCTGGCGAAGAGATTAAAGTTCGTGACTTTGCGTATAACTCTGATGTACGCCCAGTGTCTGATCCTAATATTTTCTCTGAGACACAACGTTTAGCACAAAACCAGGCACTGTTGCAGATGGCGTCATCCGCGCCCCCTGGCATGTTTGATATGCGTTCTGTTTATCGCCGCGTACTTGCGCAGTTAAAAGTTCCAGCAATTGAAGAGATCCTGCCAAACCCAATGGGCGCGCATGAATCTAACCCAGCACTAGAAAACGTTTCAATGACCATGGGTCGTCCTGCAGCAGCATACCCAGATCAAGACCACATTGCTCACATCAAGGTTCACTTAGAATACGCAGAAAATCCAGCCTATGGTGGCAACCCTGTCATTGGTCCTGTATTTGCTCCTCATGCACTTGAGCACATCAAGCAACACTTGACACTGCATTATTTACAATCGATGCGCGCTTATGTGGCCCAGGCTTCTGGCGGCCACGATGTACTTGAATTGCACACAGAAAAACCATTGGATATCGAGGCACAACAAGCGTTGGCCCTGGCATCGCAGATGGTTGATGAAGATGCTAAGATGAACTTGTCTGGTTATGTACAACAAATCCAGGCCTTGGCAATGAAAGTACAACAAGCACAACAAGCTCAGATGCAGCAAGTTGCTATGAATGATCCTACTTCTGCTGCAATTATCAAAACATCGATGGCTGAGACAGAACGTAAGACACAAGAGTTCCAAGTTAAGATTCAATCTGACTTACAACAAGCACAACAAAGCTACCAACTCAAGGTTGCAGAACTGCAGCAGAAAGTGGCCGAGTTGCAAGCTAAGTATTCAACCCAGACCAATATCGACAACCAGCGTAATGCTACCGATATCGCGATGGCAAATATTAATAATGCAGCAAAAGAACGTGTCGCAGCCATTACGGCCGGTGCACAAATGGATCAGCAGCAGGCTCAGCTTGACCACGAACAGAACATGTCTGCCATGGAGGCTATTAAAGCATCCGATCAGGACATCCGTCAACATGGTCTAGCAGTACAGCAGCAGAATTTCCAATCACAGGCAGATCAAGTAGCACAGCAGGCAAAAGCACAACAACAAGCCGCATTAGCTCAACAGCAACATGAGCAACAATTGCAGCAACAAGCATTCCAGGCGCAAAACCAAGCATTACAGTCACAAGCCCCGGAACAACAAGCAGCACCACAACCACCCACTGAGGAACAATAATGGCAAAAGATGAATTAGGTTTTCGTCAAACCTACAAGCAAATGGGCAAACAAAGCTCCGGCGGCGGCCCAGAAGACAAAAATTTAGACGCTGGTAATTCTGGCTCACACCGCGACAACAACTGGAAGATTGGCGCAGCGCAAGCTAAGATGGCTAAATCTTCTAAAGTTGGTCCAGATAAGAATCTGAACGAAATCGGCGGCGGAAATTTCTACTAAAAAAAATTCTGTGAAAAGAATCAATCCTAAAACAGGTAAATTTTTTAAACGTGGCGATTTACGTGGTGATGGGTTTGCGTTCCACCATTATCGATACGATCGCCCTTTAAAAGATGGATACTTAACAGAGGCTTGGTATAGCCCTGCAGCTTTTTCCCAGCAAAACTTAGGAATGGCAAAATGCAGGGAAAGAAACAGAGACAAAGCTCGTAAAGAAACAAGAAAATGGCAAATAGCTAATCCAAGTAAAGTTTGTGCTTATACAAGAAATAGGCGCGCAACAAAAATTAACAGAACGCCAACTTGGCTTACAAAAGAACACCATCTTCAAATAGAGGGTTTTTATTTACTTGCAAAAGAAATGGAAAAGCAATTTGGGAAAAAATATGAAGTTGACCACATTGTTCCACTTAAAGGCAAAACTGTGTCGGGATTGCATGTACCTTGGAATTTACAGATATTAACTAAATCTGAAAATTGTTCAAAAAACAATAGTTTTTAGGGCGGATTTTTCGCTCCAATTGCATTAATATGAGTATGAAAGATATTTTAAGCGAGATTCTGCATAGAATCAAGACCGCACAATCTGAAATGACGGAGGCAATAGCTTCCGGCATTAATGTACATAGCTTTGATGGATATCAAAGACTTGTAGGTAAGCGAGAGGGTTTATCCGATGCCCTCGCGATTATTGATCAAATTTTATCGGAGGACGATGAAGACCTGTAGAGGTCATAGGAGCACTGCATAGTGTTTGATGTTAATCAAAAAGACGAACCAGATTTACGTACGGAGTTAGAGTGTTTTCCCGAAGTAGACCCTGGTGTTGATGTGGCTGGAGATCGAGTATTGGTACAATTACGCCGAGAAAAGACAACCAGCAAAGGTGGAATCATCCTTGTGGATGAAACCAAACAAACCCTACGTTTTAACGAGACTGTAGCTAAAGTACGCCAGATTGGCCCCCTAGCATATAAGTCACCGGACACATTAGAGCCTTGGATTGAAGGCCCTTGGTGTAAAGAAGGTGATTTGGTTAGAACCATCAAGTACGGCGGTGACCGTTTTGTTATTAATCCTGATGATGGTGGCGCCCCAGTGGTGTTTATTACGCTTCAGGCACGTGAAATCATCTCTCGTATTCGCAGTTTTGAGTATGCGCAGAAGATGAAGTCGTTTGTAGATTAATTTTGAAAGAAAATTATGGCAGAAAATGAAAAAGATATACCCGTTAAAGAGCAAGACGACGGAAGTGCACTGGTCGCATACGAATTAGAACCAGATCTTCTTGCTGATGCTGAAGAAGACGGCAAAAAGAAGAAAAAGAAGGAAAAAGACGTTGAAGATTCATCCGATAACGACGATGAAGATCACGGCGATGAGCAAGACGATGAAAATGATGGCGAAACGGAAGACGAGCGAGAGCAAATCCGTGAAGCCCGCAGAGAAGAGCGCAGACTTAAGAAAGAATTAAAAAAGCAGCGCGATTTAACAGCACAAAATAAGATTAAAGCGCTTGAACGGCATAACGAAGAGTTAGCAAGACGCTTAGCTGCGGTCGAAAGTACCGCAACATCGTACCAATTTGCACAAATCGACAAGGCCATCGAAGATGAAGCCACTCGAGTCGAGTATGCGAAGATGAAGATGTTGCAGGCAGCCCAAAGCGGAGATGCAGCCGGTCAGGTAGATTTTTTAGAGCAATTAACAGAGGCTAAACAGCGTCTGCAACAGGCTCAGCATTACAAGAAACAACAACTCGAGTCAGCTAAGGCACCTAAGCAGAATGTGCCTAACGAAATCAGTACAGAAGTTCAACAAAACGCCACAAAATGGCTAAAAAAGAACTCCTGGTATGATCCACAGGCTCGAGACACAGATAGTAGAATTGCAAAGGTAATTGACCAAGAACTTGCTACAGACGGATGGGATCCGGCGGATCCAGAGTACTGGGAAGAGTTAGATAATCGGTTATCAGCACGTCTGCCTCATCGATACACATCGAAAGGAGGCTCAACGAAGAAGCATAGTGGTCCAACAGCCTCTAGCCGAGTTGAAAGTAGCAGCGCCAAACCTGGCACAATCAGATTAAGCCCTGAGCGTGTACAGGCTATTAGAGACGCTGGTGCGTGGGACGATGTTGAGAAACGAAACAAAATGATCCGTGCTTATGCACAGTATGATCGTAACAATAAAGGTTAATTATCATGGCAAATACAAGAATTAAACGTGACTTAGATGATCGCTTAGCTGATCGAGCACAAGAAGTAATGGAACGCGCAAATAACGCGAATCCAGAAGACATTGCACGTCGTGAACGCCTTGATGCGTTTAGAGACAAGTGGGCAAATAGTGCGTTGCCCGAGATTCCGGCGGGCACAATCCCCGGAATGCACTTGTGTTGGTTGTCAACAACCAATACTTACGACAGTATCGACAAACGTATGGCATTGGGTTATGAGCCAGTTAAAGCTAGTGAATTAGGAATTAGCTTTGAAGGACTAGGCAAGATGAGCTCGGGCAAGTTTGAAGGCTGTGTTAGTTGTAACGAAATGGTTCTCTTCAAGTTACCAGAAGATGTCTACCAAGAAGTTATGCGTATGCTCCACCTCGAGGATCCTCTCGAGCACCAACGCAACATCACCGCACAAGTGCGTGGTGCTGCTGAGGGAAGTAAAGGTGGGCGTTCCGTACTCGAAGGTGGCCTTTTGGAAATGGAAAAAGATACCGCAAAAGCGAATAATAAAAACATTCGTTTCTCTTAACATTCTTCAAAAAACAAAGGAAATTAGACTATGTCTACAGTATTTCAACCCTTTGGTCTGAAGCCAGCTTACCACCCAAGTGGTTTAGATCGTTCTGTTCCTTTTGTTGGAACAAACAACTATAACCTCACCAGCACAACTGGTGGTGCGTACACAGCTCCTTACTCCTTAACCGGAGCTCAAGTAGCGTTTTATCAGTACACACCCGTGGCAATCACTTCAACAGGCCAATTAACAATTGCTAACCAAACTGCCGGCTCCGGCAAAGTATACGGTTCTTTCGACGGTGTAGAATATACAACCGCTGAAGGTCGTCGTACATTAGGTAAGTCAATCACTGCAACTTCTTTAGCTGCTGCTACTCAAATCGTTTTCTGGATTTTCCAAGATCCAGCTTTGGTCTATGAGATCCAAGTTAACGGTTCTGCTAACGCAAACGCTATTGGCTCTGAGTACAACTTCGACACAACAACAGGCTCATTGGTAACCGATGGTTACACAATTGGTACTGGTGGCGCTGGCTTCTCCACTACAGCTCTCTTGGCAACTCCTGTTGCTTCTGGCGCTCAAGGTCAGGTTCGCGTTGTTGGTCTCGGTCGTGAAGTAGCCTACCCACCCGGTTCAACTAACCAATGGTCTGATGCTTACACCATTGTTCAAGTTGTAATCGCCAACAACCAGTTCTCTGCTGCCGCAGTAGCAGTCTAATACGAAAGGAATAGCACATGGCAACCCCAATGCGCAGTACAGACTTTCGTGCGGTAGTCGAACCGATTATCAACGAAGTCTTTGATGGCGTTTATGAACAACGCGACGACGAGTGGAAAGGATTTGTAGAACAGATCCAAGGTATTCCACGTAACTACCATGAAGAAGTAATGCTCTTCGGTATGAATGCAGCTCCTGCAATGCCTGACGGCACTCCAGTTAGCTACGATCAAGGCGGTACATTGTACATCACCCGTTTCATCTACCAAATCTATGGCTTGGCATACGCTTTGACCAAAGTTTTGATGGAAGACGGCGATCACATTCGT
>Ga0007854_10000325_pt1 | contig 32415 bp, 32 predicted proteins | sample CryBogCBH12Aug08_FD_60382 | JGI IMG/M metagenome (GOLD analysis project Ga0007854, IMG submission 60382) | Freshwater microbial communities from Crystal Bog, Wisconsin, USA - CBH12Aug08 | ecosystem: Environmental > Aquatic > Freshwater > Lake | place: Crystal Bog, Wisconsin, USA | collected... | reverse complement strand
CAAAGGCAAAAATATTTACGATGTTTTGCGTATGACAGTTAGTCAAGCCCACATTTTTTTTGCCAATATTACTGGTTTAAGCACTAAATTACAAACCTTAATGGATGTAGGCCTAGAATATATCGAATTAGGCCAAAGCGCTCTCACTTTCTCAGGCGGCGAGGCCCAACGTATTAAATTAAGCCGCGAACTAGCTAAAAGATCTAAACAAAATACCTTATATATCTTAGACGAGCCTACTACCGGCCTACATTTTGAAGATATTAATAAACTATTAGGGGTTTTAGACCGCCTAGTTCAGAATGGCGCTACCTGCGTGGTAATCGAACATAATCTGGATATGATTAAGAATGCCGACTATATCATCGACCTCGGCCCAGAGGGCGGCGAGGGGGGAGGCGAAATTGTTGCCATGGGTACACCTGCCCAAATCGCCCAGAACCCAAACAGTTTAACAGGCCAATTCTTAAAAAATCTAATTAAAACTGCCATTTAGCCCAGCCACACGCATTATAAAAACATAGCCTAACAGAAATACCTTGTGTAGAGTACAGATCAAGATTAGTACTGGTTGTAATTATTTATTTATAGTGTAGGTTAAGAATATAGGGATATTAATTCTAAATTTAGGGGCATTAAATGAAAAATTTCAAGCCAATTTTGGCATCTTTACTTTTTATAACCGCTACTACTATTGTACCAATGGACTCAACTTTAGCGGAATGGAATGCAGCTAAAGATAAAGTCTTAAGGCAAGATGTTGCCAGAGCAAGAAAAATCGCTAAAATACAATTGGCCGAAGCCGGTCGAAAAACCAGTGGCTTTGTGAAACCAGATACTTCATTTTTTTCTTTAGAAAAATTAAATAAAAGAATTATGGATGAAAAAGCAACCGTAACCGACCAAGGCTTAATGCGAAAGGCGATCGCTATTTTAGCGCTACCAGAAGGGCTAGATATTAAAAAAGCAAAATTAAAGAAATTATCAAAATCTGCTTATTATCTAGATACGCAAGAATATATTGCCAGGCTATTTAAATCCGAAACCAAAAAACTTGATAATTTTAGACTTCCGCCAGCCCTTTTAACTAGCGAGGACACAATTTACGTAGCAAGTATTATCCCTTCGCCAGCAAGAGTTGCTTCGGAAACTAGAGCTGCTTCTGCTAGCCCATTGCGTCCATCACCAGTGCCATTATATCCATCACCAGATCGCGTGACAGCTGTTAGCCGCAATTCTAATCCTTCTCCGGCCACCTTTTTAGTGCCATTTGATGTAGAAACGCAAGCCTTTTGTGGCGCTGGCAATCCAGATGAAAGCTATTCCGGTATTTTTGGTAAAAAACTTTAAATAGGGTTTTTATAAAAAATAACTATTATAAGAAAGACATGACTAAGTTTAAACTCATTACCAAATTAACCCCGCAAGGGGACCAAGCACAAGCCATTGCTAGCCTAGTGAATGGGGCTAAAAATCACCCCATTCAGGCTTTGCTCGGTATTACCGGTAGTGGAAAAACTTTTACAATTGCCAATGTTATTAATCAACTTAATAAGCCTACTTTGGTCTTGGCCCACAACAAAATTTTGGCATACCAACTTTACAAAGAGTTAAAAGAGCTTTTTCCGCAAAACCACGTTGAATACTTTATCTCTTACTTTGACTATTACCAACCTGAATCCTACATGCCACAAACTGATACTTATATTGAAAAAGATTCTTTAGTAAATAAAGAAATCGAGCGCTTACGCCTTAAGTCGGCCGCTGCTTTATTGTCACATGAAGATGTAATTATCGTTAGTAGTATTTCTTGTATCTATGGTATGGGCAACCCCCAAGATTGGCGAGATATGTCGCAATATGTCGCAATTGGGCAAAAAATTGACAAACTAACCTTTGCCAAAAATCTAATTGCTTTACAATATGAACGCAATGATATCGAATTACAGCCGGGTAGATTTAGAATTAAAGGCGATACCATTGATATCATGCTTAGTTACGACCAAGCTTTATATCGAATTATTATTGACAACCAGGTAGTTGAACGCATTACCCAGCACGACCCTCTTACACAAAAATTGATTAGTAAAGCAGACCAGCTTTATATTTTTCCAGCCAAACAATATGTCATTCCAGGTGAACGCATGCAAGCTGCTTTTGAGTCGATTAAAAAAGAGTTGGCAAACCATGCCCCCACCTTAGGGCTATTAGAACGAGAACGACTTACTCAACGCACCAATTATGATTTAGAAATGATGCGTGAAATGGGCTACTGTAATGGTATCGAAAACTACTCCGCCCACTTTGAAGGCCGGCCGTTTGAGGCTCCGCCAGCTTGTCTACTAGATTTCTTTCCCAAAGATTTTTTAATTATTATCGACGAGTCGCACCAGTCAATCCCCCAAGCTGGCGCTATGTACCATGGCGACTATGCTCGTAAAAAAAATCTAGTCGAGCATGGCTTTAGATTACCCAGTGCCTTTAGCAACCGACCCTTAAAATTTAATGAATTTGAAAAATTTTTTAATCAGGTCATTTTGGTGTCAGCCACGCCGGGGCCCTACGAACTGAAACACGCTACCAATTTAGTGCAGCAAATTATTCGTCCCACTGGTTTACTAGACCCCATAATTACCATTAAACCCGCAACTGGACAAATTGACGATTTAGTAGCAGAGCTTAAAAATGCAATCGCCCAAAAAGAGCGAATATTAGTATCGGCCTTAACCAAAAAAACCGCCGAAGACTTAACTGAATATTTAGTTGGCATCGGTATTAAAGCCCAATATATGCATTCTGAAATCGATGCCTTACAAAGGGTAGAGCTCATCCGCCAATTAAGATTAGGCAGTTACGATGTCTTAATAGGCATCAATTTACTACGCGAAGGGCTAGATATTCCTGAAGTAGCTTTAGTAGCAGTCTTAGATGCCGACAAATTAGGTTTTTTGCGAGACACACGCAGTTTAATGCAAACCACTGGGCGGGCCGCCCGTAACCAAAATGGGCGCGTAATTTTGTATGCTGATCAAATTACAACTGCTATCACCGAAACTATGCAAATCACTGCTAGCCGACGCGAAAAACAAATAGCCTACAACCTTGCTCACCAGATTACACCCCAAACAATTATCAAAGATATTTTGGCCGAAGATCTTTCAATCAAATCTTTCCAAAATAAATCGGCCCGAGAAATTAATTTGGTAGTGCACCAATTAAAGCAAGAAATGCAAAAAGCTGCAACCGATTTAGATTTTGAAAAAGCAATTTTGTTGCGCGATAAAATTCATAAACTGTTATACTTAAAAGATGATCAAGCTTGAAACGCTTAAAAAGCAAGCGCTAAAATTACCCCACCAGCCCGGTGTGTATCTTTATAAGAATCAAAATGGCGAGATTATTTATATTGGTAAAGCTAAAAACTTACACAAAAGAGTAAACTCTTACTTTAATAAAGATCAAGATTTAAAAACTAGTTTATTAATTAGTAACATTTGGGAGATAGACTATACTGTCACCAAAACCGAAATTGATGCTTTAACTTTAGAGGACCAATTAATTGGCAAACATCGTCCACACTACAATATTTTATTAAAGGACGATAGCTCCTACCGTTATATTTGCATCACTCGCACCAACCCACCCAAAATCACAGTTACACGCAAACCGGTTAAAAATAGTTATTGCCTAGGGCCGTTTCCCTTTGCAGCCCATGAAATTGTTAAAATTGCACGCGACATTTTAGGCCTAAACCAAGCCCAATCGATTGGAAAGTTGTCTTGGGAGATATATTTAAATGTTGCCAAACCGGCAAGCCCTTTAGAGAATATTTATCAAACTTTTATAAATCAATTAATTAAAACTATTAAGCATGGCGACCAAACTTTAATTAAAGCTTATCACGAACGTATGCAATTCCACGCCCAAAATTTAGAATTTGAGCAAGCGCTACAATATCGTAACAAAATTGCACTACTGCAAAAAATGGCCCAACGTAATAACCAGATTGCGCCATCTAAAGAAACTTCACAGCATTTAATAGTTTTAATTATGCACCAAAACAGAATCTTAATTTTCGTTTTTAATATTCAAAATGGCTTACTTAGTTTTAGCAAGAAATTTAGCTTTGATATTCAAGCAACTAACAACATTTTAGAATCATTTTTAAAACAATATTATACCAATCATGCACCACCTAACCATATTATAATTTGCGACCAAACTAATACTAGCCAAGCGCTAGACCCATCAATTAACAGCTATTTAAATGCTACTTGGCAAATTAAACTTAAAATAGAGTTAGCCCCTAAATATAAACTACTACCACTCGCACTTCAAAATATTTATTCTAAACTTAATTTAAAAGACAACTTGACTAGCGAACTTAAATCATTACTTAAATTAGAAACTTTGCCAGAAACGATTGATTTTGTTGATATCTCAAATTTAAGCGATCTTATTGTAGTTGGTGGTGTAATACGTTTTATCAATGGTTTACCAATCAAAAGTCTCTGGCGCCATTATAATATCAAAACAGTAGTCGGACAAAATGACTATGCTAGCATTAGTGAAACAATTTCCCGTCGCTATTGCACGATTAGTCTTCCAGATGTTCTGATAGTAGACGGTGGTCTTGGCCAATTAAATGCAGCCCTAAAATTTTTACCTAAAAATTCTAAAACGGTAGTCGTAGGGTTAGCCAAAAAAGAAGAAACTTTAATTTTTACAAATGGCACTACCCATAAACTGTCGTTACAACAGCCAGCCGAGCGTTTTATAATTAAGGGACGTGATACAGTGCATAATTTTGTCATTAGTCATACACGCACAGTGTTTAAAAAATATTATAAAGCATCTTGGCTAGACCAAATTCCGGGCATCGGACCTAACACTAAATTAAAACTGCTAACCCATTTTAGGTCGCCCGAAGATATTAAAGGGGCCACCTTACTAGAGCTATCCCAAATTATTGGCAAAGCTAAAGCTAAACAAATCAACGACTTTAACAAATCACGCAGCTAGATTTAACCCCCAAGCCCCAACTTTAATTAAAAATATAAAAAGTTAAATTTTTAGGTCAATCTTTTTTAATTTTTCCAGTCGTATTTAATGTAATAATTGGCCAATTGCAATCCCACACCCAAGATCTGGCCCCTCTAACTACTCCTGTCAGACCCCCAGTTTGAATCACATTATAGTTACAGCGCCAAGTACACCCACACCATAGCTTAGTTACTTTTTCATAAATTGCTTGGCTAGGCATTCGTTCAGCAGCGGCACCTCTTAAGTTATTAGCAAGCAAAACTAATCCAAGTAATTTTAAAAATTTAAACATACCAAATACCCTTTTTTAATATTTTCTTTATACCCTAAAAATTGTTACAATAGCTAAAATCGTTATGAACCAACTTACTTAAAATAAGATTTAGAAATGAAGCTTTCTTTTTTAAGATATCGCATACAGTTTGATCTAATTAATCTGTTATTGATCATCCTACTTGGTGTAATTGGCCTAACCTGCATTTATAGTTCGACCCATACAGCCACCCAAAATTATCCAATTTTCTTTAAAAAACAGCTAATTGGATTTATAAGTGGTTTATTAATTTATTTTAAGCTATGCAATAGTGATTATCGCTTATTAACCAGACAAGGATATTTTTTATACTGGTTTACGATTGCCTTACTAATTTTTACTACCATTAAGGGTAGCATTGGCATGGGTGCCAAGCGCTGGATTAACCTCGGCTTTTTAAAATTCCAACCATCCGAATTAACCAAACTTTTTTTACCTTCATACATTGTCTGCCAGCTAGATGGTAGCATGAATCTTTGGGAGCTAAAAAAACGTTTCTACGAAATTTTTGCTGTCTTATTACCTAGCACGTTATTAGTTGTAAAACAGCCAGATCTAGGTACCGGCATGGTGGTCTTGGCTACCGGTTTTGCCATGTTATGGTTAGCCAATATTCATAATCTTTTTCTAAAAGGTTTAATGGTTTTTGCCATTATTAGTGCGCCGATTGGTTGGAAACTATTACATGGTTACCAAAAAAAAAGAATCGAAGTTTTTTTAGGTTTTGGCGACAACAGCAAAGAGGCGTATCACATTCAACAATCTAAAATTGCGATTGGCTCCGGTGGCATATTTGGCAAAGGTTTTATGCAGGGTACCCAGAACAAGCTTTCTTTTTTGCCCGAAAGCCGAACCGACTTTATTTTTGCCGTAATTTGTGAGGAATTTGGCTTATTGGGCGCCCTAATGGTCTTAAGCTTATATTTATTATTATACTTACGTCTGTTATACCAAATTACTACTATCAAGCAAACCATTAGCCAGTTATTAGCTTTAGGGCTAATAATTCATATTATCGCTTCTACTATTATTAATGTTTGTATGGTAATGGGTTTAATGCCTATTGTAGGCATTCCTCTGCCTTTGATGAGTTACGGCATTAGTAACTTATGGATTACTTTGGCAAGCTTGGGTTGGCTACAAGCCATTATTATTCAACACCAGAATTAAAACTAGCTAAAAAAAACTATTTTTTATAAATTGGGCTTTATGGAAAAATTTGAATCAATCTCTTTATTAGATGTAAATGATCTATTAGAAGAGTTTAAGCATGATTTTATACCGCAAGCGTTTGAAGATTATTTGGGGCAAACTGCTTTAAAGCAAAAACTACATATCTACACTACGGCTGCCAAATTGCGTAATGAACCAATGGACCATTTATTATTATTTGGTCCTCCGGGCTTAGGAAAAACTACCCTTTCACAAATTATGGCACAAGTTCTAGGTGTTAATATTAAAATTTGCAGCGGCCCAATGCTAGAAAGAACAGGCGATTTAGTCGCAATTTTATCTGGGCTAGATCAGCGTGATATTTTGTTTATTGACGAAATTCATCGCATGGCTAGCAATGTTGAAGAGGTATTGTATAGCGCTATGGAACATTTTCGCGTCGATGTAATTATTGGCCAAGGGGCAGGCGCCAAAACTGTAAATTTACCAATTGCGCCATTTACCTTAATTGGTGCCACTACTAAATCCGGAATGCTTTCAGCCCCTTTGCGTAGCCGTTTTGGCATTATTGAACGCTTAGAATTTTATAGTGACGAAGAGCTAACCCAAATTGTGTTGCAAAATGCCCAATTTTTGCAAATTAAATTAGACCCAAGTGCAGCTTTAAAAATTGCTAAATGTGCACGTGGCACACCTAGAATTGCCAAAAAAATATTAAGGCGTGTGCGCGATTTTGCCCAGGTTAATAATGACAATATTGCCTCAAACGAATTGGTAGATAGTGCTTTAAATTTTTTAGGTTTAGATCAAGATGGATTAAGCCATTTAGATAATGTATTATTAAGAAGAGTTTTAGATAGTTTTGGCGGCGGACCAGTAGGGTTAGAAACTTTAGCTTCAATTTTAGGCGAAGATAGCGAAACCATTGAAAATGTGTATGAACCATTTTTATTACGAAAAGGTTTTTTAGAACGCACTAGTCGCGGACGCCAAATTCCCGCTAGCGCTCAAAGTTATTTAAAACAAAAATTTTTTGGACAACAGACTACATTTTAAATTTAGCGAGGAGTCATTTTAATGGCCGGACATTCCAAGTGGGCAAATATTAAACACCGTAAAGCAGCACAAGATGCCAAGCGTGGTAAAACTTTTACTAGAATCGTAAAAGAAATAACCATTGCCGCCCGTGAAGGTGGTGGCGACCCTAGTGGCAACCCCCGTTTACGTACATTATTAGAAAAAGCTCGTTTAGTTAATATGCCACAGGAAAACTATGTTCGTGCTATTAAAAAAGGAACTGGCGAATTACCTGGTGTAAACTATGAATCGCAATCTTACGAAGGTCATGGACCTAGTAATATTGCCATTATTGTAGAAACCTTAACCGATAATAAAAATCGGACCGCTGCCGAAATTAGACATATCTTTTCTAAGGGTGGTGGTAATTTAGGAGCTAATGGCAGTGTTAGTTGGCAATTTGATAGACTTGGAATGGTAAAAATAGTTAAAGCCAACCATACCGAAGATGAAATTTTAGAAACTTTACTAGACTGCGATATTAAAGATATCACGGTTGGTGAAGACATTATTTTTGTTACTTGTGAACCGACCAGTACCGATATTGTACGTAAAACTTTGGAAGAACATGGTGCCAAGGTCGAAAGTGCCGAGCTAGAATGGGTACCAAAAGAGTCGATTTGCATTGAAGACGAAGAAGCCGCCGAGAAAGCAATTGCTTTCTTAGAAAGTTTAGAAGAGTTAGATGACGTGCAAAACGTTTACACTAATTTAGGATAATTATAAATGATACAAAGTATGACAGGGTTTGCCTCGCAAACCCTGATTATCGAACAAACCAATGGCCTAAATCCGATTCATTTAACGATTTATTTAAAATCATTAAATTCCCGTTTTTTTGAGATTAATTGCAAGATTCCATCTAGCCTGACAGCCTTAGAGGTTGATATTATTAAGCAATTAAAAAATAGTTTATATCGCGGCCAAGTTTACGTTACCATTCATCTACATAACCCCAATAGTTTGATTTCAGAAATTTCGGCTGATACCCAAACTGTTATGGGATATATAAATGCCATTAAAGCGATTCAAAAAGAGTGCGATCTACCTGGAGATTTGCGCGTAGAGCAAATCATTCGTTTGCCACATGTATTTAGCTTAAAAGAAAATGAGTTAGACGAACAAACTAAAAACCAGATTATGATTGCTATGACCACGCTAGAGGGAGAATTAATTAATACTAGAAATCAAGAAGGTCTAGTTTTAGAACAAGATTTACGCACTAGAATTAGCAATATGAATCGCCTAATTAAAGAAGTAATTGCCAAATCTGCCACTAATATTGATACCAAAAAAGCAGATATGATTGCAAAAGTAGAACAATTTGCCAAAGATATTAATGATGAAGCGCTATTAGAAAGCCAAAAAGCTTATATGCATAATGCTTTAGACAAATTAGATGTACATGAAGAAATTACTCGCTTTTGTGGTCACCTTAAAAAACTAACGTCTACGCTAGATGCCAAAGAGTTAGAAAAGGGGAAAACACTAGATTTCACCTTACAAGAATGTAATCGCGAAATTAATACTATTGCCGCTAAAGCCAGCTGTTTAGAAATTAATACGATTGCAATTGAAGTTAAGATTGAGATCGAAAAAATGCGCCAACAGGTTCAAAATATTATCTAAAAAAAGCCCTGGATTCTAAAATCTAGGGCTTTTTTTTATCTTGAGTAATCTTTTTTAAAGTTGATAATTGAAATGGACTACTAGTTGGCGTCGCAGTTGGGGTAGTAGTTGTTTTGGTGTCAGCTGGTTTATATAAAAAAGCAGCAAATTGCATACAATAAATAGAACTATTTAGAAAAATTAAAGTTATAAAAAAATATTTTTTCACAATCAAGCCCCCCCGGGTATAAATTTTATGGTCTATAAAATAATAGCAGTTTATATCTATAAATTAAAGTAAAGAATGGCTAAAGCTAGATTCATATCTTAATAATTATATGCAAGACCAAGATTTTTGATCTTTTATGTTACTAATTTTAAAAAGCAATTGTTTTGGTATATAATAACTGTTATGTCTAAATATTTTACACATCTACATACACATACCGAATTTTCATTACTAGACGGGGCTACTAGCCTAGACCGTTTGGTAGCGTTTGCCAAGGAGCAACGAATCCCGTCGATCGCAATTACTGATCATGGAAATGTTTTTGGTGCCGTTAAATTTTTTGAAAAGTGTAAAAATGCCGGCATTAAGCCTATATTGGGAATCGAAACTTATTTTACCGAAGATGCCAATATTAAAAGTGCAGATAATAAATATTATCACTTAATTTTATTGGTCAAAAACCAAACTGGGTATCAAAATCTTTGTAAATTAATCTCATTTGCCTACCAACAAGGTTTCTATTTTAAACCTAGAATCGATTACAAAATCTTAGAACAATATTCCGAAGGCTTAATTGTTACAACTGCTTGCTTGGGTGGCCATATTCCCAAATTATTAATGCAAGAAAAGTATAGTGAAGCCGAAAAATATACCGATTGGTTTTTAAGAGTATTTGGCCCCGAAAATTTCTATTTCGAGGTCCAGCCCGAAGATCAGGCAGAGCAGGCTATTTTGAATAAGCGTCTGTTTGAATTAGCCTCCCGCAAAGGAGTGCAAGTGGTAGCAACTTGCGATAGCCATTACAGCTCGCTAGACGACCATGAAGCTCATGAGGTAATGCTGACGATTCAAACCCGTAAAAAGTTTGACGATCCAACACGTTTTACCTTTGGTAAATGCCGCGCCTACCTACGTACGCAAGACGAAATGTTAGCAATTTTTAAAGAGCACGAAGAAGCAGTTTACAATAGTGGCAAAATTGCCGATATGTGTAATTTTGAATTTGAAACCGGCAAACTATTTTTTCCAAATTTCGAAATTCCTGCAAACCACACTCAAGCTAGTTTTTTTAAAGAGCTATGCCAAAATGGGTTAGAAAATTTAATTAGTAATGAGCGCATTGCCTCTCACGAGCGCGAGACCTATCAAACAAGATTGGATTTAGAGATAGATCTAATTATTAAAATGGGCTTTATTGGCTATTTCTTGGTAGTAAGTGATTTTATTCGTTGGTCGCGCCGTAACCAAATTCCAGTTGGCCCTGGGCGTGGTTCAGCAGCTGGCTCATTAGTCGCGTGGGCATTAGAAATTACCAATATCGACCCCATTAAATATAACTTATTATTCGAACGCTTTTTAAATCCAGAACGTATCACCATGCCCGATATCGATATCGATTTTTGCATTGAGGGGCGTGAACGCGTGATTCAATACGTTCGCGATAAGTATGGGCATGATAAAGTTTGCCAAATTATTACTTTTGGTACCATGATGGCCAAAGGCGTAATTAAAGATGTCGCGCGCACTCTAGATCTACCTTTCGAAGATGCTAATGCCATTACTAATTTAATTCCAGATCAGCTTAAAATCACACTTAAAGAAGCGCTAGAACAAGAACCTAAGCTTGGTGAACTAATCGAAGCTAACCCCAAGGTACGTAAAATTTTTGAAATCGCTAAAAAATTAGAAGGCGTTACGCGACACGCATCTAAACATGCTGCCGGAATTGTAATCTCGCCAGAACGCATCGACCATATGTTACCAATTTATGTACCACCTAAAAGCAACGAACTGGTAACTCAATATGCCATGACTGAACTGGAAAGCATTGGCTTTCTAAAAATCGATATGTTGGGTTTAAAAAACCTAACACTGGTCGACAAAGTAGTGCGTGAAATTTATAAAAATCATCACATTTTAATTGATATCGATAAATTACCTCTTAATGATGCCAAGACTTTTGAGCTAATTTGTGCCGGTAAAACTTCTGGCGTTTTTCAACTTGAATCTGACGGGCTAAAAGAAGTTTTACGCAAGTTACAGCCCGACAAATTTGAAGATATTATTGCAGTAAATGCCCTGTATCGACCGGGGCCACTAGGTTCTGGAATGGTGGACGATTTTATTGCCCGCAGGCATGGTGAGCAAAAAATTACTTATTTGTTTAACGAGCTAGAACCAATTTTACAGGAAACTTATGGAGTAATTGTTTACCAAGAGCAGGTAATTAAAATTGCATCGGTCATTGGCGGTTATAGTTTGGGTGAAGCTGACATTTTACGCCGTGCTATGGGTAAAAAAAAGGCCGAAGTAATGAACGAGCAAAAAAAGATCTTTATGGAAAAGGCAGTGCTAAAAGGTTTTGATGCCAAAAAAGCGGAAGCCCTGTTTGACCTAATGGCCTATTTTGCAGGATATGGTTTTAATAAATCGCATTCTGCTGCATATGCTATGATTGCCTACCAAACTGCTTACTTAAAAGCTAACTATCCTGCTGAATTTATAGCTAGTCTAATTTCGCTAGAAGCGAGTAATAGTGAAAAAATGTCCTTCTATTTATCGGAAGTCAAAGAGCTAGGCCTTAAATTATTACCCCCAGATATTAATTTATCCCAAATTGATTTTTCGGTAACTAATAACCAAGTCTTATTTGGTTTAATTGGAATTAAAAACGTTGGCAGCACCGCTTTAGAGGCAATTACCCAAGAACGACATAAGCAAACGTTTAAAAGTTTGTTTGATTTTTGTAAGCGTGTAGATCTACGCGTGGTAAATAAACGCGTAATTGAAAACTTAATTTGTGCTGGCGCTTTTGACAAGCTTTGTAATAATCGAGCCCAACAATATGAGGCACTAGCCAATATTATGGAACTAGCAAATGAACATAAACTTGCTCTAACTACAGGACAAATGGGTTTATTTAGTACCAAAAAAAGTGATCCTAATAGCCAGCAAGACTATGTTTTTACTCCTATGCCAGATTGGGATACTAAAACTAAATTAGAAAAAGAGAGTGAGGTGATGGGCTTTTACCTTAGTGCCCATCCGCTTGATAGCTATCAACAATATATCGCTTGGTTTAAAATAGATCTGTTTAGCAAACTGGTAGAACAATATAGTAACCAGTCTAGTGCCAACGAGCCAATTGTATCTGGTCTAGGCCTGAAAAAAAATTTAAGGATAATTACTACTAAAAAAGGTGACCCAATGGCCTTTTTACAACTAGAAGATTTGGCAAGTAATGCTGAAGTTATTATTTTTCCCAAACTATATCGCAGGGTTAGCAGCATGCTAACCGATCATGATGCCTTTATTGTGCAAGGCAATCTAGATCTAACTAGTGCTACCAAATGTAAAATTAAAGCGCTAGAGATTGTACCGGTCGAGCAATTTTTTAATCTTTGGTCAGATTTTAAAAAAGCGGTAATTACTTTAAATAGTTTACCAAAACCAGAGCTACTTAGTTTATTAAAAAAACAGAAAGGCAAAATTAATTTACAAATTAAATTTGTCGAAAATCACAAAATTTTAACCATTAACACCAAACATAAAATCGCGATTAATTTAGATTTTATGCAACAAGTTAGCAAACTGTGTCAATCTATTCAAATTGCAATCTAAGATTACATGATTGCGCATTTATAAAAAATATGTCAGTTTTTATAATAGTAGCTTAATTATTAATAAAATATTTTAAAACATGCTGGACCAGATGGAAACAGATAGTAGACAGACTAAATTTAATGGTAATATCTTTATTTTTTATGCTTTCGATATTGGTGACGATATCGATTTTGAAAAAATTGAAAAACAACACCCCGTCATTCTACGTCCTTACCTGCAGCCTAAATATTTTAAAAATTCACAAGCTCCATTAAATGTCGAGCTGCCTCACCCACATATTACTTCTAGTTGCGTCAGTAGCAAGCTAATGCGTTTTGGAGTACTCTCGCTTATTTACAAAATTCCTTTTTCCGAAACGTTAGACGATCTACAACAGATTATAAATGACATAGACCAAAAATACCAAGAGCAAAGCTCGATTGATGCTTTTTCGCTTTATAAAAAAATTAAATCTTGCATTATCAAGCCTCACTTTTTTCATTTAAGGTCCAACTACACTGTAGTTCAAACTAATCCGATCCAAGGCCAAGAGTCTAAAAACTTTAAAGAGCTGTATGGCAATAATATTGCGTCTCTATTACGTTTGGAAACTAAAAATTTATCACAAGCACAGCGTAATGAAATTTTGGAATCTGCTCGCGAATATTATCGTAGTGATTTAGTAGTAGTAGATACTGAAGCGGCTTTTATTTCGGACTCAGAATATGATGAATTAATTGAAATTTTTGAGTTTGCCAATATCCAGCAGCTTGAATTGCAATATTATGACCAAGTTTTAAATAAAACTTTAAATAATATTTATGAAAGCCGCATTCCAGAAACTCCTTGGAAAAATTATCTGCCATTTGTAAATACCCATCATAATGCCACCTTAGAGCTAGGTCGTTTACGCGTGGATATTTCAGTGATTACTGAACAGCTTCAAAATAGTATTAAACTTACTAGTGATCAATATCTATTTGATATTTACCAAATGTTATTTGAAAAATTAGACTTAGAAAGCTGGCAAAATTCAATTAGTAAAAAGCTAGATATCATTAAAGATGTGCGTGAAATTTATGAAAATCAGGTCACGTCGATTCGTGATGATATGTTAAGCGTGCTGATTATTATCCTGATTTTCATTGAGCTCATTATCGGTCTACTTGGCTACTTAAACTGGTAAACAACTAAAATTTATAATCGTTATAGCCTTCTTGAAAAATTATTAATTTAGCAATAATAATTGCCATAATGACAATTGTGCCAATACTACCAGCAACAAAAGATATATGCCCATTAGTAGCAATCATATAATTAAGATTACTGTTTCTTAACATAAATGAGACTAGCGTAGTTAACTCACTGCTAAAAAGTCTAGTAGCACCAATTAGAGCAGAAATTAGCGGTAAACACCCTACCAAAAAGTAAAGTAAAGTTTCAGCATGACTACGATCTTTTTTTACAATGTAGGCATAATTTTGGGCATAACGATACCAAAAATAAAGATTTGCAATTGGAATAAATAATAAAATAGAGCTAGGTATGTCTGCTCCAGCCCGGTTTAGCTCGCGCTTAGTGACAATTGCCCAGTAAATTGAATAGAAACCTAGTGTAAATACAGTTAGTAAAGCCAAGTGCATAAATTCACGCTTTTCAAAAGTCGCCATCATTTAGTACTCCCCTATTAATAAAATTGATCTAATCAAAATTATAATTTAGGGAGCAAACTAAATGCAATAATTAATCTTGATAGCAATTATAACCATTTTGCAAAATGGCCATACCAATTAGATGGATACCCGGTAAAATCATTATTAACAAATAAACCAGCACGTCCATCTCTTGATAGCTTTTACGCACAATTTTGACATAAGCTTGTACATAACGATACCAAAAATAAAGATTAATAAATGGAATAATTATTAAGATAGCTGACGGTATAATAGCGCCAGCACGATTTAATTCGCGCTTGGTCATTACGGCCCAATAGATACTGTATAAACCAAAGGTAATAATCGTAAACAAAAATACTTCTAATAAATCTCTTCTAGTAAATTGAGCCATAATAACTACCTATGTTTAAACTTATTAACGAGCAACAACTACTTTGGCAACACGTAAAACACGCTCTTTAAATAAAAAACCTTTTTGCACCGTTTCTACAATCTCGCCAGATGGCACTGTGTTAGAATCCATTTGAGAAATGGCTTCATGATATTGTGGGTCAAATGATAAATTATTCGCAATAGCTTTAACATCGTAACGGGCCAACAGCTCATACAAAGATTTTTGAATCATTTCAAAACCTTGTAACCAATTTTTAAAGCTAGCATCAGTGTTAGTTGGAATACTTTGGCTAAAGGCACGATCGAAATTATCAACAATTTCTAGCAAACGTAAAATTACATCGGCTTGCGCTTCTTCCATCCAATTAGCTTTTTCACGAATAGTACGTTTTTTAAAATTTTCAAAATCGGCACTTACACGTAAAAAAGAATCTTTCCATTGTGCCAAATCAGCCTGACACTGATTTAACTCCAAATTAGTTTGCGACTCATTTACAATTTCTTGTTCTTCTTTTTTAATCTCTTCCAAAATAAGCACTCCCGCCCTATTTATAACCGTAAATCATCTCTATCTATATTTTAACGTAAACTAAGATTCGTGACAACCTCATGCTTTTCTTGTGCCACAGTAATTTTTGAGCTATTTTGGTTCTTACAATCTAATACTTTTTATGCACACTAGCGTTCAAGGAGAATTAATTGAAGCATAATTTAAAATTACTCATCCTATTTTTTAGTATTAGTACCCGTTTAAACCTAATTGCCAGCGAATTGGTGTTCTATAAAGCACCGGCTTTCTTTGGTGAACCTCGCTTAACCAAAGAATACTTGGGTTCATTAGAATGGACAGCAGGCGGCGGACATGCCAGAGAGGGGTTTAATGGTATTGACCAAAAAACCAATATCTTAAATATCTATGGACCCCAAAATTTTAGAAATTTGGCTCAAAATGTACCGGCTCAAATTTTAAATCAAAATCCGGGAGCTGTGATTAATAATTTATGGGAGAACTCATTACCGGGCTTTGGCTTAATTGAGTTCGATGGTAAATTTAAACTGACTGAATGGGTTTTAGACTACCAACAAAATTTTAAACATGGCCTATTTATGTGGCTACATCTTCCTGTTTTAAGAGCAAGTGTCAAAGATTTCAAATATACCGATCTATCTTCGCCCACTCTTACAGACCCCACTACTTATGCCAACTGGCAAATCTTTGTAGCTAACTTGGTTTCCAACATGCAATTATATGGTATCAATTTAGAAAATTATCAAAAAGCTTCATTGGGCGATTTAAGATTATCCTTGGGCTGGTCACAAACTAAGGTAGAGGGTAACCATTATGTCGATTTTTGGGATACGGCAATCCAAGTGGGCCTTATTATTCCAGCCGCACCATTCGTTAGCTACTTGTGCCCATTGGTAGTACCACTTGGTTATAACAAAAACATTGCCTTTCCATTATCTTTCGACGTTTCATTTGGTATCTATGAATGGTTAACAGCCGGTGTACATATCGAGGGCATCTTATTTACCAGTAAGTATCAAAATATTGGAATGCAAACTGCTATTGCCCAAAAAGGTATTATTAACTTAACTTCTGGGCTTGCTAAAGTAGAGATGGGCAATATTTGGCAATTCGGCACTTTTATCAAGTCTGATCATATGCCATGGGGAATGTCTATTCTGCTTGCGTACTCCTATTCGGCCGAACAACGTACCTGTTTAAATCCTCAAAATACCGCTATTTTCGACCGCACGATTGTAAATGCCGACCAGACCTTATTTGGCTGGCACATGCACACTATTAATACTAGTATTGAGTATGATTTCGCAATTGAGCCCGAAAAGCAAAACTTTCCCCGTTTAAGAATGAACTTTGATATTCCAATTGCCGGCAAAAATATCTACAAAACCATGATCTTTAGTGGCACGATTGGCTGTGACTTTGTTTGGTAATGGATTTTATAATAAGGGGGCCAAGACCCCCTCTATTTGAACAAACAAACCATTAATAAATTTAACTTGCTCAGAGTGATAATCTTTTTCAAGTAAATTAAAATCAGCCTTAATTCGCTCTATTAGGTCTGACAAATAAAGCAAATCTTCCGGCAAATAACGAATTATTTTTTGGTGGGATTTTAAAACGTAAATCCCACCAATTAAATCCACTTGTCTTGCAATAATTCCGTCTAAAACTTGATAGTCAAATAAATTGGAATTATCAATATCGTGAAATAATTGAGTCGCTGTTTTTAGTAAATAACCAACCGGACTGTTATAGGCAACTTTATCGAAATCTAAAGGCCGCAATAGCCCAATTAAATTAGTAGAATAACCCAATAATATCAATAAATAATAGCTGTGCATACTGCCTTGCCCCCTATTGCCTTAAAGTACTATAACCCTTTTAATTTATCTTATTTCAAATTGAAAATTGAATATTATCAATAAAAATGAGGGGTAAATGAGATATTTACTGTTTTTAGCGCTATTTATTTGATAAAATAAGTTAAAATAGAAATTATTTGAATAGTAAAAATTAAAAAAAGGGCCAGGATATTTAGATATCCTGGCCCCAAAATTAAATTTTAATTAAAAAGGTAGATCATCTTGAAATGGTGGCTCGTCTTTAAACTCAACTTCACCTACATCTAATTTTTCTTCTTTTTTAATCCTTGGCTTTCTAACCTTATCTTCTACGACAGATCTAGCGCCTTGCATTTGGTTAATTTCTTTTTGTAAATCTTCAATCGATGGACGTTCGGCCGTTTTTTTAGGTGTAAAATCATTGTCACTTTCAATGGCATCATTGCCATTGCCATTAGACAAGAAAACCACACGTTCTGCTGTAATCGAATGTTTACTACGATTATTGCCTTCGGCATCTTGCCATGAATCTAATTTTAAACGTCCTTCTACCAAAACTTGACGTCCCTTTTGTAAATATTGGTTACAACTTTCGGCTTGTGCGCCCCAAACATCTACATCTACAAAGCAAACTTCTTGTGAAATATCACCAGATTGACGGTTTTTAAATTGGCGATTAGTTGCCAAACCTAAACGACAAACCGATTGCCCAGAAGACAGTTGCTTATATTCCGGATCACGTGTTAAATTTCCAACAATTATAATTCGATTATATCCAGCCATGTTTATGAACCTTTCAATTTTTCGGCCTTTAAATTTTTAATTTTAATTCTAAGTTCTTTAATTTCTGTAACCTGGTTAACTAGCTTAGCATTAAGCTCTTCTAATATTTTTAAAATCTCTTGTAATTTGCTTTTACTGCTACTACTAACTAGCGAACCATCTTCGCCCTCTAAAATATTTTCTAATTCTTCTTGAAAATATGCCCGTAGTTCCAAAGAATCACGATCGTGTTTAAGCAGGTTCTTTAAGATGTCACCAATTTGTTCAATAATTAGTTCTCTACTTTTTTTAGCCGGCTTAACCTGATTTTGATCGGCCTTAGATAAGACAAATTCACTTGCAATTAAACCACAAGTTATTAACAGACAGCAGCCCAAAAAGATTTTTTTAAAATTCACGCTTTAACTTCTTTTAGTTTAGATAAGCATATAAATATCTAAACCCTATTCTAGCATACTGACATAAAGAAGAAAGCACTAAACACAAGACCACCCCTAAAACTGTATAATAAGTTTTTACTGGCAACCAATGAAAAAAGTAACAAGCAAATAACCAAATAATAAATAAGATCTGTACCACCATTGTTAGTTTACCTAATAAAGTCGGCTTAATATCTAAAAACCCTTTTTTAAAAAATAAAAAAACAACACCACTAATTAACAAAATTTCTTTTAATAATACTAAAATTACAAACCAAATTGGAATCGAAAACAGCGGCGATTGTACAAATACTAACGTAATATAAATTGATAAAACTAATAATTTATCGGCAATTGGATCTAAACAAGCCCCTAAAAAAGTTTTTTGATTAAAGTTACGAGCGATATAACCATCTAACAAGTCTGTAATCGAACTAATTAAAATCAAAACAAACGCCACCCCCCAAGAATGCTTAACCATAGCACCTACAATAATTGGTACACTAATTAAACGTAATAAAGTTAGGATCGTAGGAATAGTTAGCCGTTTCTCTTTAATTGGTAAATTCTTTAAAAAAAATAAGTTAATTTTAAAACCATTTCATTTTAAATATTATCATACGATCATTGCAGCACCTAGACAGATGTCATTATCATAAAAAACGGCATACTGACCCGCTGCAATTCCCTGGTCACGCTCTGCTAACACCACTTGCCAAGTATCATGACCTAATTTTTTAATTACACAATTATATTGCTGTGCGCCGTGCCGAATCTTTACTTTTAAATTCAAATTATCAGGCTCAATATTGGTAATCCAATGACAATTTGCAACTTCAAATGTATCACGTTCTTTACCTTCGTCAAAATAAGCTTTAGAGATATAGATTATGTTTTTGGAAATATCTTTAGCCACTACGTACCATGGGCCACCGGACAAACCAAGCCCTTGCCGCTGCCCAATTGTATAAAACCAAAAACCTTGATGATTACCAATTTTGCGACCAGTTTCATACTCAACTAGATCACCCAATTTTTCACCTAAATGATGTTTTACAAATTCAGTAAATTTTAATTTACCCAAAAAGCAGATTCCTTGGCTATCTTTACGATCTTTGGTTGGCAAATTAAATTCATGCGCCAACTGCCGTACCTGCTTTTTATTAAATTCACCAATCGGAAACCAAGCCTTAGCAAGTTGCGCTTGGGTTAAACGAGCCAAAAAATAAGTTTGGTCTTTAATATGGTCTGGCGCCATTTTAAGTAAAAACAAATTCCCCTGTTGCACTACCTGGGCATAGTGTCCAGTGGCAACTTTATCAAAATTTTCATTCACAAATTGGGTAGTAATTACATCATAAAAGGCGCCAAATTTAATCCAACTATTACAAAAAATATCCGGATTAGGGGTGCGCCCAGCCTTGATTTCGTTAATCGTATAAGCTACTACTTTATCATGGTACTGTTGTTGCATAGAAACGATTTGCAATGGCACATCCAACTGTGTGCACAGTTTTTGCACATAAGACAGATCTTCTTCCCAGGGACATTCGCCCAAGAAAGCAAGCTCGTCTTCTAACCAGATTTTTAAATAGAAGGCAACAACTTCATGTCCTTGCGCTTTAAGCAGCGCCAAAACCACCGAGCTGTCTACCCCACCAGAGACTAAAACTGCAATTTTCATAATTCTAATTATAGCTTTAACCAAACCAAATGTCACCGCACGCTATACAATCTACGTAAGAAATCAATGGCACCTTGCCAAGCCGCACCATCTGCTCCACCAATATTAGGTAAAGCGCTTAAACCGACAATTAATTCTGCAATGGTATTTGAGCCTCCAGATATCCGATTTATACCATTAACTAAATTTGGATGACTTGCTTGATCTAATAACACATGATAAGTCACAATTGTTTTGCGCTTTTCGTCCGACTTAGCAACTGACCAAAAGGTTACTAGATTACGACCTGGCAATACTCTAAGTTGGGCGTCATCTGGTGAATAACGGTTATTATGCGGATTTACAGACAAGCTCTTCAATCCTTCGCCAGCATCTAAATTACCTAAATCGACTGGAATTACTCCATTAAATGCTGCTATCCCCATTTTAAATATTTCTGATTCACTATTAGCAGCAAAATTAAATGTAGCATATTTATCTGCAAACCAATCCATCATAGTGCCATGAAATACAATATTAAAAATATTATGCTTGCCATGAAATGATCCGTAGTCTGCACTATGTGGCCAATATAAAATTTCAGTATAAAAATCGACAGCATACCCATCTGCAATTAAAGCTTTAATGTTTACCGGCACATCCTCAAATCCCATCAATAAATTATTTTTAATTACAACTGCAGCACTAGCCATATTATATGGATCACCATACTTACCAATCACTGGAAATTCTAAAAGATTTACCACATTAACATCATTAGATGCTAACAAACAAAAACCATCACCTGCCCCCAATTCTGGCAAATATTGATTACATTCTGTTTTTAAATTTGGCATAAATGCAGCCACTGGCACGGGTCCGCCGGCACCACCGCGGGCAACCGGCACAGATGGAATTGGAGCCACAAATCGCACTGGGCTAACTACTGGCAAAGCACTACTTGTAGAACTTGGACTTAATAAACTATTTAACAAGCTTAATTTAGCACTAAAGTCTGAACCAATTAGGCTACTATATGGTATACCAAAGCAATTTAAGACATATTCAACCGCTGTTAAGTTACGATCGCTACTCACAGCTACCAAACTAGACAAAAAAGCTAGTAAATCATCTAATCTATTTTTATAGAGCTCATAGCGCGAGGCTGGGTTTAAAGTTACAGACCTGCCATTACAATACTTAGCTCTAAATTGGGTCAACAAGCGATCTTTTTCTGACATGGCGCTAACAAGCAAACTACCGTACGGCCTTCCCAAATTAATTAACATAAGCTCATTAATAACCACATTATTAGTAGCCTGACAAAGTTGACCTAAAGCAGATTCTAAAGAAACTGGCAGCCAATTATAACTATCAAAGCCAGCGACATGAATCACTGCACCGACAGATACTAATAAGATTATTGCCAAATAATTAATTTTCATAATAAAAAGCCCTTTTTAATACTAATATTACAACTAGACTTATATTATGAATTGTAATAAAATTATTAAACGATTTACAATCATTTAATTTAATTGATAGTTTTAGGGACGTTTTTTATGAATAAAATGCTATTTTTAATATTAAATTTGACAGCCGTTAATTTGGTGACAGCATCAGATCTAACTATCAATCTATTAAGATTTAGAGAGGCTGTATTAACTGGCAATACCATGGAAATGGACCGACTTGGTACTAAAGAAACAGTTTCAGATATATATACCTACACTAAGTCACCAATTTCCGTGACTTTAACCTTGCGTCAGAAAGGATTTTTCGCAAGAAACCCAGAACTTGCTAAAATTTTTGAAGGTCAGATAGAAAAATCCAAACAAGCTGCAGCCGAATATAGAAGAACGTATCCTACGCACAAAGGTAAAATTTTGGAATATCAAGAATTACTGCTACCGGAAATTATAGATGAATTTGGCAGCATACTAGATAAGTCTGGCAAAACAATACCAGCAAGCATGAATTTTGACCGCCTATAATTTTTACCAGATAACAGATAAATCTTAAAATAGTAGCTTTTTTAAAATAAGGCATGTTAGATTACAGTTAGTTTTAGTTCTAATAGGGGCTAGATATGATATGTAAAAAACATGCCTTAATAATTTGTGTAATAATTATTATTGCTATATTTACAAGTAATTTATTGTCGCTAGAAAGAAGCCTAAGTGATGAGCATTGCCTATCTAAAATTGTTTCAGAACAGCTTTTTAGAATCACCCAACGCATTGAACAAATTACCAAAGAAGCTAGTTCTCCCTATACTACCCAACAAATCCAATACTTGGAAGATCAAAAACAAGCTATCATTAATACTTGGTGTGCTGGCGAACTACAGTTGGTTTTAAAACAATTACCAGAAGATCTAAAATTAAAAGCCCAAACTGCTAAACCCGATTTTGCTACACCAGTCTTAGACACACGTAATTGGTAACTATAGATAAGCATACTTGTTTTAGTTGCTAAAATTTCTATACTTAAATGGTCCTTTAATCTTAGCATTTGGTGCCAATTATGAATAGTATCGATTGTATTAAAAAACAGTTATTTAATTTTTTAGAAAAACATTTTCAAATTGATCCAACTGTTCTAGAGCGAATCGATTTTACTTTGAATGTCGATGATAGTAAACAACAATTTGGCGATCTTAGCACTAATGCTGCCATGATGCTTGCCAAAAGTTTACAAAAAGCACCAAATCTAATTGCCAATGAGATTAAAAATAATTTTAAATCTGGTGCTATTGCTAGAATCGAGATTGCCGGACCCGGTTTTATTAATATTTACTTAACTCAACTCACTTATCAAAATTTATTACAAGAGTTGGCCCAACAGAGTCATAGTTTTTTTAAGCCCGAACTTACCCAAATTGAAAATTATTCGATCGAATACGTAAGTGCCAACCCTACCGGGCCACTGCATTTTGGGCATGGCCGTGGCGGTATTATTGGTGACACGCTTGCTAAAATTTTAAAATTTGCTGGTCATAATGTAACTCGTGAATTTTATATTAATGATGCTGGTAATCAAATGCATAACTTGGGGCTAACATTACAGGCCCGCTGCAAACAGTCGCTAGGAATTCCGGCCGAACTTCCAGAAGATGGTTATCGTGGCGAGTATATGATCGAAGTTGCTAACGATTGCTTGGCAGAGCATGGTGCAGCTGTTGTTAATAATGATGTTAAGTTCTTTGCCCGTTATGCCGAAACTAAGCTGCTAGCAATAATCAAACAAACTTTAAAAGATTATGGCATCGAGTTTGATGTATGGTTTTCTGAACGTAATCTACATGAAAATGGCGAGATTACCAAAGCGATCGAGCGCTTAACCTGTGCAGGCTACACTTTTGTAGCAGAAGATGCTTTATGGTTTAGGTCTACCGATTTTGGTGACGATAAAGATCGTGTTCTGCGAAAATCAAACGGCGATCTAACATATGCAGCTGCCGACATTGCCTATATGTTAAGTAAAGTTGAGCGTGGCGCTAACCACCTAATTATGATCTTGGGACAAGACCATCATAGTTATGCCGTACGTGTAGAAGGTTTCAGGCAAGCATTGGCATTAAAACAGACTAAGTTAGATGTAATTTTATACCAATTAGTTAGCCTGACTGCCTCGGGCGAAGCCGTACGCATGTCTAAACGTGCTGGCAACTTTGTAACATTGCACGATATTATTGATGAGGTTGGCAAAGATGTTGCCCGTTTTTTCTTTTTGAATCGTAAAGCCGACTCCCACTTAGAATTTAATTTAGATTTGGCACTAAATAAAACCGAAGAAAATCCGGTTTACTATATCCAATATGCTTTAGTACGTATCAAAGGTATTTTGCGTAAATCAAGCGAATATGCAGAATTACACAAAATTAATAGTGACGATAGCAATGCTGTAAGTGAGCAAGAACACCAAATTTTGAAAAAAATAATTTATCTTAAAGAGTTAATTCAAAATATTACGCGTACCCACCAAACTCACCAACTTACTTATTATGCGATAGAGCTAGCCCGCCAATTCCACTCTTATTATAGCCATAACAAAGTATTAGACTTAGAAAATATTCCCCAAAGCCGCATGCGTTTATTACTATTAAAACAACTAGAACAAACTTTGGGACTAGTATTAGAATTGTTAGGTCTAGAACAACCGGAAAGAATGTAGATTTTGTCTAAGAAATTTTTAATTTTAATTTGTCTTATTTTTAAATTGCAAGCTAATGGTTTTTCCAATCTTAAAATTACTATGCAAGACATTACAGATCTTGCTAAAAAAAATGTTCAATGCGAAATTCCATTTAGAGTATTAATGGGTATAAACGTTTGTCATGATGTTGGTAATTCTTTAAAAAAATGGAGCGATGGTAAATATTCAGAGTCAGGCACGTCATTACTAATGGCACTTTGCTCTGGCATTACCGGACTTTATTACCCAACAAATCATAATTGGAGTAAGAACTATACTAACAAAATACCAGACCCGTTAATTGCTATAATTAGTGGAATTGCCATGATTAGCTGTGCTGATGCTGTTAAAAATAGTATGTTTAACCCTGTGATTAATATCCCATCTGACACCCTGCTTTCTATAGGCATTACCGCCAAGCCATTTTTTAGCTCTAGTGTCTATTTTGGACTAAACATCAACAAATAAATAACTGCGATTGATAAATTCATCCATTTTGGCAAACTAAGTATTAACAACTTTTAAATTACTCGTATCAAGGAACTCATAAATGTCAAAAGCTGATTTAGGTTTAATTCAAAAATTACGTGAAATCTCTGGCCTTGGAATGCTAGATTGTAAAAAAGCGCTCGAAGAAGCTGGCAACGATTTAGACAAAGCAATCGAACTTTTACGCAAAAAAGGCGCAGCAGTTGCTGCTAAACGTGCCGACAAAGGTACTTCTGAAGGTGTTGTACATGCCTATATTCACCCTGGTAGCCAAATTGGCGTATTAATCGAAATCAATTGCGAAACTGATTTTGTAGCTAAATTAGAAGAAGTTAAAGCCTTTGCCAATGACGTCTGTTTACAAATCGCCGCCTTAAAACCAGAATACTTGTCTCCAGAAGAGGTAGACCCAGCCTTCTTAGCCAAAGAACGTGATATTTTAATTGCACAATTAAAAGACAGTGGCAAACCTGCCAATGTTGCTGAAAAAATTGTCGAAGGTCGTATTAGTAAGTTGTACAGTGAAATCTGTTTACTAAAACAAACTTTCTTAAAAAATGACAAAATGACAGTAGAAGAAGCTGCCAAAGAATTAATGGGTAAAACTGGCGAAAATATTAAAATTAAAAGATTCGCTCGCTTCGAAATAGGAGCATAAAATGATTGATATCACTCCAGATATTTCTCCAAAAAATTTAGAGCTGGCACTAAAACCAGAAATGGATAAAGCGATTGACCATTTAAATCGTGAATTAGCAAAAGTGCGCACCGGCAGAGCACACAGCTCGATGGTAGAAGATTTACCAATCGAATGTTACGGCTCTATAATGCGTGTAAAGGAACTTGGAATTGTAACTGCACCAGAAGCTGCTATGTTAGTGATTCAACCTTGGGATAAATCTGTCATTAAAGATCTTGAAAAAGGAATTATGGCTTCAGATTTAGGTGTCACACCCATTAATGACGGTAATCTAATTCGAATTCAACTACCACAAATTAGCCAAGCTCGTCGTGAAGAGTTGTGTAAAATTTTGGGAAAAAGATTAGAAGAATGCCGCACTGCGATTCGCAACATTCGTAAAGATTTTCAGAATGAAGTACGTAATGCCGAAAAAAAACGTGTAATTTCTGAAGACGTTGCTAAAAAGCTTTTGGAAACATTACAAGATATTACTGATAAGTACATCACCAAAGCCGAAGAAACCAGTAATAAAAAAGAATCGGAATTGAAGTCTCATTAAAATTCCGCTTTATTTTAAACAAATTCTTTGTTAGAATAATGAGATAATTACCGTGCAGGAGTGGCGAAACTGGTAGACGCGCTGGACTTAGGATCCAGTTCCTCGCGGAGTGGGGGTTCAAGTCCTCTCTCCTGCACCAATCTTCTTACTTTCCAAATCAAATATATTCATACTTGACGACCATGCTATACTTATCCCGAAAATTAAAAAAGGGGAAGTATGCAGATGATGCAAGATACTGTTATTTCTAAGTTTAGTACTGAAGATAGATTGAACAATGTCCAGTTTTTATCTATTACTACCAGTCACCAAACTGTTGATCAGTTAATAGAATATATCGCCAATCATCAAAGCAAATTCATTACTGCCAAAGGGCTAAGAGATTCTAGCGCTGGCGTTGCTTATATTAAAGATCGTTTTAAAGAAAGTTTTTTAGCCCATGCCAAAGAACTTTTATTTAAGTTACATGTTATGAGTAATTTATATAAAAGTATCCAAGCCAATAAAATTTTAACCTCTGGCTCGCCAAGGCTTACCAATATTAATCTGTTACCAAACCATGACATTAAATTTACTTTCGAAGTCACCTGCCCCACACATGCAGAACTAGATGAGTGGAAGTATATGATTTTTAAATTCCCTCAACGTAAATTTTATAAAGACTTAGATAAGCAAGCCGAAATTTTTGCCAAAAGTGAAATTGAAAATGAAAATAAATATCAAACCAACACGGTCGATTTAAATGATTGGGTCTGCTTTGATATCTGGCTAGCAACTGATAACGGGGCCCCCTTTATTTTACAACTACGTGAAAATTTTTGGCTAAAAATTGGACAAGGCGAAGCCTATTTACCATTTCAAGAAATTTTTTTAGGCAAACAAAAGGGTGAAAAATTTATTACTAATAGTTTATGCTTTCAAGAATATTTTAGTGAATATATGGATACTAAATATTGCTTTGGTATCGAGATTATAGAAATATTACCAAATGCTTTTTTTTCACTATCACAGTTACAAGAACATTTTAAAATTAAAACTAAAAAGAAAACGCATCAAAAATTAATTGAAGTTTTTTCTTATCGTAATGACATCTCATTAAGACGCACAATTGTCGAAGATTTACTTGCTTTATTACTACGCAAACAATACTTAGCTGTTCCTGAATCACAAGTACTACGCCACCAACAATATTTATTAGACGAGTTGCAAAATAATTCAGATTATCCGGTTTATAAAGTTGAGAAAAATTTTGAATCTTATATCAAACAACTTGCTGAAAAACAGGTCAAAGAAGTAATTTTAATGGATCAAATTGCTTACAAAGAAAATATTAATTGTACGCATAATGATATTACCTTGTATTTAAATTTAACTCGCCGACCTAGAACCAAAGAGTTTATCTATTTTCAACATCCAGCCCTAAAAGCAAACTCGCTAGAATATCCAATTCCTTCGCAAGAAATTAGCCAATCTTGTTTAAGAGAAAAAACGTTAAATCATATTATTAATCATCTCGAAAATTATTAACATTATGGAAATAATTCACGAACTAATAATTATTGGCAGCGGACCTGCCGGTTTGACTGCCGCCATTTATGCTGCTCGCGCTAAATTAAACCCAATTATTATTGCTGGCCCCAATCCCGGGGGCCAGCTCGTTAGCACAACCTATGTCGAAAATTGGCCTGGTGAAAAAAGTATTTTGGGGGCCGATTTAATGCTTAAAATTACAGAACATGCTAAACAGTTTGGCACCACGTTTATTGACCAAAATGTTACTAAAGTAGATTTTCAGGGCCACCCATTTAAAATTTGGACTAGCGACAACCAAGCATTACAAACTAAAGCTGTAATTATTGCTACTGGTGCTAACCCCAAAAAACTAAACTGTCCGGGGGAAGCAGAATACTGGAGCAAAGGGGTCTCGACCTGTGCCATTTGTGATGGAGCCTTGTATTATGACCAAAATGTTGTAGTTGTAGGCGGGGGCGATACTGCGATGGAAGATGCCTTATTTATGACCAGATTTAATAACCAAGTTACGCTAGTACAAATTAATGATAGACTCACAGCTTCTAAAATAATGCAAGATCGAGTATTAAATAACCCAAATATTAAGGTCATTTACAATAGTACTGTTATTAAAATTAACGGCGACGGCCATACCGTTACAGATGTTTTGATAAACAATATTCATACCCAAAAAACTCAGACTATTATCACAAATGCCGTTTTTATTGCCATTGGTCTAAGACCAGTTTCCGGGATCTTTGAAGAGCAAATTAAGATTGATCATTATGGCCATATCGTGGTAGAATGTAACACCAGAACATCGATTCCTGGAATTTTTGCAGCCGGCGATATTTGTGATCGTCTATATCGCCAAGCAATTACTTCAGCTGGATTTGGCTGTATGGCAGCATTAGAAGCAGAACGGTATTTATCAGCATTATAATTTAAAAAGGAAAAATAATGTTAAAAAAAATATTAATCACACTAACCCTATTTCAAGTTATTAATAACAATTGCTCTGAACAAAGGCCTCCTTTGCCGGAGTCACCTATGCCGGAGTCACCTATACCTGCACAAATTAATTTTGAAGACTCAAATGACTTAGTGCAAAGACGCACAAAAGTCTATGAACGTGATGCGCAAAGAATTGGTTTAGCCAGCGCTACTGTCTGTGCGCTTAGCATCCCTTTTCATATGAGTGGATGCACATCAATTGGCGCTTGTGCTTTTGTAACTGGTGGTATGCTGGGTTGCCTAACCGGTATTTTAGAGGTTGCCAAGGAGCCAATTCGTAAAATTCAAGAAGAACATGGTCTTTATCCAGCATATTATGACCGGATCGCCAAACCTAAACAAGATTAGATACTAATATCATTGGGCTTGCAAAAATTAGATATAAAGCTACAATTATAGGTATATAAAAGATTAAACCTGTATAAAACGGATCTAAAATGTCATATACTTTTCATTTAAAACGTAAAAAAAGAAATCGTAAACACGGCTTTTTAAAGCGTATGTCTACTAAGGACGGTCGCAAAATTATTAATCGTCGTCGTGCACAAGGCCGTAAAAGATTGACTGTTAACGCTAGAAAAGTGTGCAATTAATCGACTATGTCTTTAAAATCTGTCAGCTCGCTTAGTAAGTTTAGCGACAAAGAAATCGAGCTGCTGTTTAAAAGTATTACTTTAAAATTTAGAAAAGTGGGGCTAGAAATATTGCTAGCCCCACGTTCTTTAGAATATGGCCGTTTATTACTATCTGTCCCTCGTCGTAGCGGTAATGCCCCCCAAAGAAACTTATTTAAGCGGCGTATTAAAGCACTTTTTTACCAAAGCCAGCTGTTCAATTTAAATTTTGATTGGGTGGTATTGGCCAAAAGTAAAATTGCCTTGCAGCATGATTTTAACGCCCTGCAAAATATAATTAGCGATATTACTAGTGAAATTAGTAAAAATTCTTAGGCTACCAAACTTAATTTTATTTTTTTTAATCACTGCCATTAGACCATTATTGGGGCCTAACGGCTACTGTAAGTTTACCCCTAGTTGTATGCAATACGCCAAACAGGCCCTGCAAGATCACGTCTTGCCAAGGGCCTGCTGGTTAATTTTAAAACGCGTATTTAGCTGCTGGTAAATTCAAACAAATCCTATAATAATTCGCTAGCCAATCTACTTAACTCACTACGCTCAGTAGTTTCTAAGAAAACCGAACCAAAAATATTTTGGCCCTTAAAGGCATTCGTTGCTACCATAAGTCCATTGCTATTAAAATCTAAATATGGCGAGTCAATCTGATAAGGATCACCTAGTAAGATAATTTTACTGCCTTCACCCACCCTAGTAATTAATGTTTTAACTTCATGTAAGGTTAGATTTTGGACTTCGTCAATTAATATATATTGAAAAGGAATCGACCGACCGCGCATATAAGTCATCGCTTCTAGGCTTAGTTTACCAGAATGCACTAAGTCCTCCATGGTGAAATCGACCCTAGTTTTACGTTTTTTCTGCCATTTTTCATGTTTGTTCGGCTTGAATGGTTGTACACAACCATTATTACCATGTTCTAACTGCTGCAGATGTTGAGAGCCTTTAATGGAATGCATAATTAAACCTAAGTTATCGTACATCGGCTGCATCCAACTTTCCAGCTTTTCTTGGACGTTACCTGGCAAATACCCAATATCTGGCCCTAAGGGAATTACTGGCCTTGAGATTAACATTTTACGATAAACATCTTTTGACAAAACTTGATGTAGCCCAGATAGTAGTGCCAAGAAAGTTTTACCAGTTCCAGCGGCACCCACTAATGAGATTAATTTAATTTCATCGTCCATTAACAAATCTAGCGCCATTAACTGTTGTGGGTTACGCGGTTTTAGAGGCCAAGCTAAATCTGGAGCATATACCGATTTAAAATGGCCATTGCCTAGATAACGAAAAACGCGATAATTATATGGATTACCAGCACTTTGCAATTCAATAAATTCATTATTCTCTAAACGATTACCTTGAGCCATATCATGCAAAATATCAGGAAAATCTTTACGTAAATCGCCCGAGGCAATAGTTGCAAGCTTCCAACCTTTATACACATCATAGTCTGCCACGCGCCCTTTTAGATAATCTTCCGCCTCGATATTTAAGGCATCCGCTTTGACTCTCGCATTAATATCTTTCGAGATAAAAGTAACGTGATAGCCTTTCGATTGCATATCAAGCGCTGTTAATAAAATTTCGTTATCCGCCCCAGGGCGCGTTACAAAAGAGCCAGCATGATCATGGATCATTGGTGCAAAAATTACCTGTAACGTACCTCCATTATCAAGCTTAACGCCATCGCGTAAAGAGCCTTTAGCACGTAAACTATCTAAACATCTAATAGCCTCCCTGGCGCTACTGCCACGGTCAGAACTTTCTTTTTTGAGGCGATCTAATTCTTCCAAAACAATTGCTGGGATCCCAATCAAGGTGTTGCTAAAATTAAACATCGATTGATAATCGTGGATCAAAACATTCGTGTCTAAAATGTACATTTTCTTAGATTCTGTGATCATCTAGTCTCCTCATTAATAGAGTTAATTCCACAATCAAACAATAAGAGAATAGACCGTCTAGTTACCAAAAATCGACAAATCATGCCTTTACTATATGCTTAGGTTGTAATAATACTCAAGCTTTTTTTCTAAAATTTTAAAGAGGTTCTCTGATGGATCAAAACCAGGAAAAATTAAAAATTTTACGTCACTCGGCTGCTCACTTATTAGCACATGCTGTTTCCGAACTATTTCCTGGGACCCAACTAACAATTGGTCCTGCTACGGAAGAAGGATTTTTTTACGATTTATTACCAGCCAAAAATTTTAAAGAAGACGATTTACCTAAGATTCAAGCACGTATGCAAGCAATCTCGGCTCAAAATTTACCAATTACGCATCAAGAAATTTCCAAAACTGAAGCGCGCAAATTATATCAAGATAATCCTTTTAAGCTAGAGTTAATCAATGGAATCGAAGGCGATACAGTTGGTTTATCGGTACAAGGTAATTTTTATGATCTGTGTCGCGGCGGCCACGTTAGTAACACTAGTGACATTAAATATTTTAAATTAACCGGCATTTCAGGCTCTTATTGGCGTGCTAATCGCGATGGCCAGGCTTTGCAAAGAATTCATGGTACCGCTTTTTTTACCGCTCAAGAGCTAACTGACTATGAAACTAGCCAACTTGAATTACAAAAATATGACCATCGCCATTTAGGCAAACAGATGGACCTATTCTCGTTTCAAGACGAGGGGCCCGGTTTTCCATTTTATCACCCCAAAGGTCAGGCTATTTTTAATGCACTAGTCCAATATGCACGTAAAATACAGCGTGAAAACAACTATCAAGAAATCTCTACGCCTATCATGTTAAATGACAAGCTATGGCACCAATCCGGCCATTACGAACATTATAAAGACAATATGTACTTTTCGTGTATCGATAATACTAGTTTTGCCATTAAACCTATGAACTGCCCGGGTTCAGCCCTGGTATACAAAACCCGTCCCCGCTCTTATCGGGAATTACCCCTAAAATTATCAGAATATGGCAAAGTGCATAGGCACGAGCTTTCTGGT
>Ga0007854_10000321_pt1 | contig 32513 bp, 30 predicted proteins | sample CryBogCBH12Aug08_FD_60382 | JGI IMG/M metagenome (GOLD analysis project Ga0007854, IMG submission 60382) | Freshwater microbial communities from Crystal Bog, Wisconsin, USA - CBH12Aug08 | ecosystem: Environmental > Aquatic > Freshwater > Lake | place: Crystal Bog, Wisconsin, USA | collected... | reverse complement strand
GCCCACGATCATCTTGGTATTCGAGATGAAATAGTAGATTCCGTTGAATTGAAATTGCATGGCGATCTCCTGTACGGGGGATTTTTGCCCTTGAGCAAGCACGGGCCTGACTTCAACGAGTATTGGGCTGCGTGTAAGCAACCCGCTGGCCCATATTGACCAATGCGCAATCCCGGCTTCAGTTGAAGAAAAGTGCCTGCGGTAGTTTCAAGCGGAATCAGCCTGTCTTCCTGCGCTCATTCCTCTGAATCGCCGGAATACCCTTGTCGCGAGTAGCTGCGATCGTAATTCGCCCAGAAATAATTCCGGAAGCTGGCCTTGTCTCTCCTGCGCTTTTCGCGCATAAAGGCTGCTGTCAGGGCGACAGCGACGATCAGGCAAACGGCGCCAATCAGGGTCTCAATACTCGTCAGGTGGAAATGCATGGTGCGTTCTCCTGCCTCTGGCGTGCGCGCAACAGCCCCAAAACGCAAGGCTGGCATACAGCAGACGTGGGAGAAGTATGGACCGTGGTCGCACTTGAGGCTGGGCTGTTTTGCTCAGCCTGTTTTGTTGAAGGGTGTCGCGCCAGCTAACCAGCGGCGGAGCGGTCTACAACTCGTCCTTGCCCGGCCGCATCATCAGGTCGCGAATTGCCTCGCGCGGGTCTTTCCCTTCATCCAGAATCAGTTCCATCTGCTCGGTGATGGGCATCTCGATTCCGCGTTGGCGGGCCAAACCAAGTGCGGCGCGCGAGGTAAACACGCCTTCCGCCACTTTGCCGCCCAGGCTTGACAGAATCTCCGGCAGTTGGCGGCCCTGCCCCAGCGCTTGACCCACCGTCCGATTGCGGCTCAAAGACCCGGTGCAGGTAAGCACCAGATCGCCCACGCCAGAGAGTCCCGCAAGGGTCTCCCGGCGCCCACCGCAGGCCACCGCCAGCCGTGTAATCTCCGCAATGCCGCGCGTAATCAGGGCGGCGGCGGAGTTGTAGCCCAGGCCCGCACCGGCAGCGACACCTGCGGCGATGGCAATCACGTTCTTGAGCGCCCCGCCCAACTCCACCCCAATCACGTCCGTAGACGTGTAGAGGCGCAGCGTCTCGGAAGAAAACTCCTGCTGGATGCGGGCCGCGATAACCGCGTCGTCAAATGCAATGGTGACGGCTGTGGGCTGCCCTTCAGCCACCTCCTGCGCAAAGCTGGGACCGCTGAATGCGCCAATGGGCAGCGTGAGGCCAATCTCTGCAAGGCTGGCGGCAATCACCTCGGTCATGCGCAGGTAGGTGCGGTTTTCTACGCCTTTGGTGGCGCTCACCACAATCTGGCCGCTGTGCATGTGCGGACGCAACCGCGCAATCGTGGCGCGCAAAAACTCCGACGGGACCACTGAAACGATTATCTCCGCATCCCGGATGGCCTCTTCGCTGCCGGTAATGGCCATATCCGCGGGCAGGGGAAATCCCGGCAAAAAGAGCGTGTTTTCGTGTGCGTCGACAATCTCCTGGGCCGCCTCGGGGCTGTGCGCCCACAGGGTTACCTTGTGGCCGCCGCGGCGGTGGAGCGAAAGGGCAATGGCGGTTCCCCAGGCGCCGGAACCTAAAACGAAGATACTGCTCATGCGATTTTTTTGGCTCCGAAGCGGGATTCCGTCCCGGCAAAAAGGCGGCGGATGTTCTGGTGATGTTTAACGATAATAATCAGAGCCACAATGCACTGCACTGCGATGAAAAAAGGCGGTCGATCGCCGCTCACCATAAACCAGGCAAAGATGGGAAAGCAGATTGCGCCCAGAATCGATGCCAGCGAAACATAACGGCTCAAAACCAGCACCACAATAAACACGGAGATGGCCGCAAGCGCGGCCCACGGTGCCGAAACCAGAAAAACGCCAAAGCCGGTAGCAACGCCTTTGCCGCCTTTGAACCGCAGCCATACCGGGAAGATATGGCCCAGAACCGCGGCCAGTGCGGCCAGAGCCTGCGCGTCCCGATGCGCCATGGCAGGCACCAGCAGCGAGGCCAGCAGCCCACCCAGCCACACCGCTGAGCAGCCTTTCAGCATATCCAGCACAAACGTCGCGGCCCCCAGCCCCTTGCCGCCGGAGCGGAGTACGTTCGTGGCCCCAATGTTACCGCTGCCAAACGAGCGAATATCCTCATGGCGAAACAGGCGCACCAGTACGTATCCAACCGGAATCGATCCGAGAAGATAGCTGGCCGCCGCGATGAGCAGAATTGAGAGGAGCATAACGTGTGAGTTTAGCAGGATTGGGGCATGGTTGTAGCGAGCAACCCGCCGTCCAGCCTCTACCGGTGCGTCAGCGCGTACCGGGCCGTACGCACCTCGGCGGCCAGCACCTGCAGAATCTTCAACGAAAGCGTGGGGTCAGACTCCATCAAGGCTGTGAACTGATCGCGGGAGATAAAGTTCACCTGCGCGCCGCTGCAGGCCACGGCAGTAAGCGAATAAGGTTGATTGCCGATGAGCCCCGGCAGTCCCAGCAGCGCGCCGTCCGTTGTCTCTACGGACATCAGCGGCTTGCCCTCTTCTGAGGTCATTGAGAGAGTGGCTTTGCCCTTGTGGACAATGTAGACGCCTACCGGGGGGTCTCCCTGCCGGAACAGGACTCGGTCGGTGTCACAGGGAACAGGCATCGCGCGCTTTTCGAGTGCTTCTACCAATGCAGGATCAGCGATGAATGCAGAGGGGTCAAATTCCACGTAAGGTCTCCAAACATTCAGAGGGAATAGGCGCACCGGGAAGGATTCTCGGGCATTGACCTATGGTTTCACTCGCAGGAGTGCATTTCGTGTGATGGATATCACGTATTCTTGGTCAACACCCAGGGCCCTAAGCGCTGAATCGCCCCCGGCTTGCGGAGGGCTTCTACTGCCTCTGAGCCAACTGCCGCTTCAACTCCGCATTAAAGGCCCGCTCCCGGTCGGCAATGTAAGCCTGGTAACCGGACGGGTCAATAAAGGCGCTGCGATCGCCGCTCTCCCAGCGGGCATACTTGGCCGTGAGCCCAAAGTAGCCGCCATGTGCGCCCAGAAACAGGTTGCAGGGCAGGGAATTCAGCACCTGAAAGCCGTGCCGGTAGTCCTCGGCCATCTGCGGGTAGGCCTTGTTGCCCACGAGTCTGTAGCCAGGGTTGACGTTGGGGCTGCCCACAATTACCGCATGAAGCACCCTCCCGCTATCAGTCTCATCCATGGTCCAGGTGGTCGTTCCCCGCGTGTGTCCCGCGGTCAGGTGCGCGGTCAGCACTGAGCCGCCCAGCCATACCGTGTCGCCGTCGTGCAGAACGCGGTCCACATGCGTGGACGGAAAGCGCATGGCCGCCTGCGCCCCGTATTGAAAGTCAGCCTTGCCGCCGGACTCGACAGTAGGCACATCGGCATCCATTACAAAATACTTCGCCCCCGTCAGCCGCTTCACCAGGGCGCTCCCGGCGCAGTGGTCGTTGTGCGCATGGCTGATCAGCAGAATCTTGATATCCGTAAAGCGGAAGCCAAGCTTCTCCACGCTCCTGCGGATCAGGGGAACATTGGCCTCAAAGCTGCTGTTGATTAGAATGAGGCCGTCCGGCGTGGCGATCAGGTAAGAGGCGAGGTCCTCGCTGCCAACGTAATAAAGATTTCCCGCGATGCGGAAGGGCGGAAAGGGGCGCATCCACTCTGGACGGGGCGCGGCTGCCAGCCGCACAGCCGTCGCAAGCGCCACCAGCACCGCAAGCCCGGCAATCACACGGCGAAGCCTCAATCGTCCTCCGCAGCGGGAAAGTGCGCCTTCAACGCTTCGAGCGCGCGTTCCAGGTGGACGCCGCGCGAGCCTTTCACCAGCACCACGTCGCCTGGGCCAAGATTCTGGCTCATCCATCGCCCTGCGGCTTCCGCGTCCGGTAAAAACAGTGAGGCCACCCCGCCTGCGCAAGCGGCCGTTGCCAGGTGTTCTGCGTTGCCGCGGACACCGGCCACCAGGTCAAGCCCGGCCTCTGCCGCGGCGCGCCCACAGGCTGTGTGCAGCGCGGGGCCTTGCTCGCCCAGTTCCAGCATCTCGCCAGCCACCAGAATGCGCCTGCCTTCGGCGGGGCGCGAGGCCAGCGAACGAATCATCGAACGCAGCGCCTCGGGATTCGAGTTGTACGAGTCATTCAAAATCGTCGCGCCGCCCAACTCCATCACCTGTCCGCGCTTGTCGCCCGCCGTCAGATGCTCCAGCGCCGCCACCGCGGCGCCCAGATCCACTCCGGCCTCAAGTGCCACCGCAAGCCCGGCCATGGCGTTGCATGCGTTGTGCTCGCCCAGCAGTTGCAGCGTAAAGCTGCCTTCCCGCTCTCCTGCGCGATAGCTCACATGCAGCCCGGCCAGGTCTTCGCGGGCAGACACTATCTGCGGATCAGCGCAGGGGCCGCCGCCAAAGTACACCGCGTGCCCAGGAAAGTCGCGGCCAAATTGCGAGACGTATGGGTCGTCGCAGTTCAAAAATGCAACCCCGTTGGCCGGCAGCGCCGCCACAAGTTCGAGCTTGGCGCGGGCAATGCCATCCTGCCCTTCGGCAAAGTTCTCAATGTGCGCCGTGCCCACGTTGGTCACCACGCCCCAGTCAGGCAACGCGATCCGAGCCAGCGCTTCAATCTCGCCGCTGTGGTTCATGCCCATCTCGACAACGGCGATCTCGTGCTCCGGCTCCAAGCGCAGCAATTGCAGCGGCAGGCCAAACCCGTTGTTCAGATTGCCCTGCGACTTGAGAACGCAAAACTTTGCGCTCAGGGCAGCGGCAACAGCCTCCTTGGTGGTTGTCTTGCCAGCCGAGCCGGTGATGGCCACAACGCGCCGGCCCCACTGGCGGCGTACATGCGTGGCCAGCGATTGCATCGCCAGCAGCGGATCTTCCGCGATCAGCAGCGGTACGGCCAGCGCGGCGTCTGGCAGCGTGGCCACGCGTGCCCGCGACACAACGGCCGCCACTGCTCCGCGCTCCAGCGCTGCGCTCACATAGTCGTGCCCGTCCAGGCGGTCGCCGCGCACGGCAAAAAACAGCTCGCCGGGGGCCACTGTGCGCGAGTCAATCGAGTAGCCGCACACCACCAGCGCGCCGGCGTTTGTTACGCTGGCCGGCGCCTCAAGCACGGCGCTTGCGCCAATAGCAGCCTCAGCAAGGGTCAGTTTCATTGCCCCTTACCATAACCCATTTCCGCGCCAAATTCCTTGAGAATTGCAAGGGCAATTTCAGCATCGTCAAAAGGCAGGGAAGTAAAGCCCACGATCTGTTCCTTCTCGTGGCCCTTGCCTGCAATCAGCACCACATCACCGGGACTGGCTTTCTTCAGAGCCAGGCGTATTGCCGTGGCCCGGTCCGGCTCGATTGTGTATTGCACGCCGCTTGACTTCAGTCCGGGCTCAATCTCGGCCAAAATCGCAAGCGGCTCTTCACTCCGTGGATTGTCGCTCGTGGCCACAACAAAGTCGCTGCCATGCCCGGCGGCCTTCCCCATCCGCGGGCGCTTGGTGCGGTCGCGGTCGCCGCCGCAGCCAAACAGCGTAATCACCCGCTTGCCGGATTGCGCCGTCATCTGCCGCGCCAGTGCCGTCAGGTTCCGCAGTGCGTCGTCCGTGTGCGCATAGTCCACGATTACCGTGAACGGCTGTCCCGCATCGATCGATTGAAAGCGGCCGGGAACGGGTTTCAGCGCGGGGATTGAGGCAACCAGATCGTCAAAGCTGATGCCGCGTGCATGGGCGGCGGTAAAGGCCGCCAGCAGGTTCAGGATGTTCACTTCGCCGGCCAGGTGCGAGGTCACCTGCGCCGAGCCCGCGGGGGTTTCAAGCTGTAGCAATGCGCCGCTGGGCGTCAGTGTGTGGCTCGCCGCGCGCCAGTCGCCTTGCCCAATGCCGTACATGCGCACTTCCGTGCCCGCCTTGCGCGCGGCCTCGGCCAGCTCTTCGGCGTGCGGGTCGTGTGCGTTGATCACGGCCACCCGTGGAGCCGGATACGCCGTGCCGTCAAACAGCAGCCGCTTGGCGGCAAAGTACTTCTCCATCGTCTGGTGATAGTCCAGGTGGTCGCGCGTCAGGTTGGTAAACACGGCCACATCAAAGTTCACCCCCGCGGCCCGTCCCTGGTCGAGTGCGTGGCTTGAGACCTCCGTCACCAGTTCGGTCGCTCCGCGGCTCACGCCCTCGGCCATCAGCTCGAACAGATCGCGCGACTCGGGCGTGGTGTGGACTGAGGCCCGTACTTCGCCAGCAACGTGGTATTCAATCGTCCCCACCAGCACCGTCTTGCGCGCGGCGGCGTTCAGCAGCGCCTCGGTGAGAAAGGCGGTCGTAGTCTTGCCGTTGGTGCCGGTGATGCCGGTCGCCGTCAGCCTGCGCTCCGGGTGGCCAAAGAAGGCCGCCGAGGCCTCCGCTAGCGCCCTGCGCCCGTGCTCCACCTCAAGCACCGGCAGTCCAGCCTCAAACACCAGCAGGTGGTCAAACTTGTGCGCCGAGTCGGTCACAATGCCAAGCGCCCCAGAGGCAATCGCCTTCTCTACGTAGCGGTTACCGTCCGTCGAGCCGCCCTTCATGGCTACAAATACTGCGCCTGGACGCACCTTGCGCGAGTCGTATTCAACCCCGGTTATCTGCTCGGCAGAGTCGCCGCCCGCGCCAACAGCCGTTATTTCTTCAGCAAATTCTTTCCAATTCATCTCGTGTTCAATTGTAGTTTGTTGCAGGGGCAGGCGATTGTGCGCCGTCAACTCGGATAGGCTCTGACAAACGCGGCCACCCCGTCCAGAAAGGATCGGCATTCTTCCGGGCCGCCTTCTTCTTCAGTCAGCAAAAGCATATGCAGCGCATCTTTCATCTCGTCGTACTGCGCGCATGCCTCGCCTTCCAGCTTGAAAAACCGCGTGTGCAGCATGCAGCCGTAGATGCCGCAGGTAATGGCAAAATGCGCATGTTTTGTGTCGCGCTCCAGGGTAATCCGCGCCTCCTGCGGATGCTCTTCATCCCGCAGGATTACGCCCCCCTCTGACCCCTTCTGGCCGACGGTCGCGCCGCTCTCATACGGGTACCACACAACTTCCGTCATGGTGAAAGACTAGCGCGATTCAGCGCCATTGGAATGTATCCATTCTTCCCGGCCACTTTTTTCATCTCTGTCGCCAGCCGAAAAGGCGCAAAATATACGCGGGCAATGGCACCAGCCGAACGAAGAGCCGAAAGGAGAATCCGATGGCTGAATCTCAATTTGCATACGTCACATATATCCGCGCCACGCCGGAGAAGCTCTGGCAGGCGCTTGTCGAGCCGGAGTTCACCCGCCAGTACTGGTTCGGCACCACACAGGAGTCCGAGTGGAAGCCAGGCTCGCCTTGGTGCATCAAATTTGCCGGTGGCACCGTGGCCGACAGCGGGGAAGTGATCGAGATCAAGCCCCGTCAGAAGCTGGTTCTCAGTTGGCGGAATGAAATCTTCCCCGAGATGACTGCAGAGGGGTTCTCCCGCATGACGTATGAATTGGAGCAGCACGCGGAGACCGTCAAACTCACCATCACCCACCGTATGGACAGGAGCGAGTCCAGGTTCATCAAGGCCGTTTCTAATGGATGGCCGATGATTCTCGCCAGCCTCAAGAGCCTGCTCGAAACCGGGGAGTCAATCGAAGGGACGCGCCTCTCGCCAAACGGCATGTGAGCAGACGCCACTCGCGCGCTTCTCCTTTACCGTCCGCAGCGCACAACAATCCGTGTTCCGGGCGAAACCATGGTGCCGGCATCGGGTGCCTGCTGGCGGCATGTCCCGTTGCCCGTAATCTGCACTTCGAGCCCCGCGGCTCCAGCCTGCTCAATCACCTTGCGGATCGGCAGCCCCACCAGCGAAGGAACGCGCAGATGCTTGGTGTCCGCAATCATCACCGCCTTGCTGGTCTCCGGCGTCTGCTTGCTTGCAGCCGGTGCCGCGGTCTGAGGAGCGGCCAGTTGCGACAGCGCCTTCGGCGGCGCTGCTGAGGGTGCAGGCTGAGCGGCGGCAGCAGCCTGCGCGCGCAGCGGGTCGTCACTGGGTAGGTCGTTCGCGGCGTCGTAGAGGGCGTTCATGTCACCGCCATCCTGCGTCCCTTCGTCCTCGGTTACGTGCTTGTCGGCCTTCGACAGCGCTTTGGTCGGGCGCAGGTCCACGTCGTGGGAGACGCCCAGATACTCAAGCACCTGCTGCGCCACCTCTGAGAAAACCGGTGCCGACACGCTGGCTCCGTAGTAATCCCCCTTGGGCGTATCGATAATCACGGCCACCGCAATTACCGGATTGTTCACCGGTGCGAAGCCCGCGAATGAGGCCACGTGCATCGTCTTTGAATAGGCATGCGTGGCCGGATCAATCTTTTGCGCCGTGCCGGTCTTGCCCCCGGAGGAGTAGCCGTTAAGCTGCGCTTGCTTGCCGGTGCCAAACAGCACCACCCCCTCCATCATCTTTCGCATCTGGGCCGACGTCAGTGTGCTCAGAACGCGGTGTGCGCCAGTGGGCAGGGGATTGGGCAAATCGCCGCCCGGCTTGAAGGCCGCGGCCTGCAACGCCGCTTGTGGCTGGCCGGCCGCCGGTGTTGGCTCTGGAAGCAGCACATGCGGTGGCAGGTAAACCCCGCCATTAGCGATGGTCGATACCATGGTCACCAGTTGAACCGGGGTTACCGCCACCTCCTGCCCAATCGCAATCGATCCAATCGAAGTCGTGCCCCAACGGTTGACAGGACGCAGCAGCCCACGAGTTTCACCCGGCAGCTCCACGCCCGTGCGTGCCCCAAAACCAAAGTCGCGGATGTAATGGTAGAAGTGTTCTGGCCCCAGGCGCAGTGCCAGCTTTACCGCCGCCACGTCGCTGGAGTGTTCCAGGGCCTCATGCACCGGGATTCGCCCGTAGTGCTCTCCCTTGTCATCGTGGATCACCCGGCCCTGAAACTTGATTGATCCGCCCAGGCAGTCGATGATGTCGTCTGGTCCAACCAGCCGCTGGTCGATGGCCGCCGCATAGGTCACCAGCTTGAACGTCGAGCCTGGCTCGTAAACGTCGCTCACCGCGTGATCGCGCAGCAAATCCGCCGTCGTGCGCCGTGCCTGGTTGGGATTGAACGTGGGGCGAATTGCAAGCGCCAGAATCTGCCCCGTATGTACGTCCTGCACCACCACCGTGCCGCTTGCCGCCTGCGTCTTCTGCATCGCGTGTTCCAGCGCCCGCTCCGCCAAAAACTGCATATTCGCGTCGATTGTCAGCACCATGTTGCGGCCCGGCTCGGGCTCCCGCTCGCTCGACCCAAGCACCTTCCGATGTGCATCCATGGCTGTAAACATCCGACCGGGAACGCCGTGCAACTGCCCGTCAAACTTCTCTTCCAAACCGCCCAGCCCGGTGTCGTCCACGCCTACATAGCCAAGCACCTGCGCTGCAATCTCGTTGTTCGGATAGAAACGCTGAAACTCCTTCTGAAAGTAGATCCCCTTGCGGTTCATCGCACGGACGCGCCCCGCAACCTCGGATGAGACCCGCCGCGCCACCCACGCAAAGTTGTGCCCAGATGTGAGCCGCGCCGCTATCTGCTCCTCTGTCGTTTGGTTGTCTTCCGGGTCCACATGCACCACCGCTGCCAGCGCGTGTGCGGCGGTCTGCCGGTCGTCAATCTCTGCCGGGTTGGCATAGATTGAGTCAACCTGCACCGTCATGGCCAGCTCATGCAGATTGCGGTCATACAGCACGCCGCGCCGGGGAGCTACCTCAAAAGTGCGTTGCTGCTGCTTGTGCGCCCGCTCAACATAATCCTCGTGGCGCAAAACCTGCAACCAGAAAAGCCGCCCCACGATGATGCAACACCAAATCAGAAAAAAGGTGCAGATGATCCAGAAGCGCCTCTGCTTCAGCGGAATGGCGCGGGGAGTAAGACTGCGGTTGCGGATGGATCGAACGGGTGACGGCATCGAATCGCTCCGCGGTCACGGCTGCGCCGCGCTGTTTACTGTAAGCCCGACGCTGGAGGCGTGACCTGCGCGATCACTGGAGTGCCCGAATCCGGGCCTGCATTGGGATGGACAACCTGCCCGGGCTGAGGGGCTGCAAGGCCCAACTGCCGTGCCATAAAGTCTATGCGGCTGGGTTGCGTAAGCTCCGCCTGTGCCAGGCGCAACTGCCGATTTTCTTCCCGCAACTGGTCCAGAGTTTGCTTCTCCTGCTCAACGTGGTAGCTGCCCTGCTGTGCGGAGAAGTGCTGCATCCCGTACACCATGGTCAGCAAAAGTACAATAATTGCCCCAAATGCCATTCGCCGCATCTCGCGCGAACGAACAGGATCAGACGCCTTTACCAGCCGGGAGTTGTCTACGTTTCTAGGAAAGAACACTTCAGGGGTGCGGAAGCAGCGTCTTCTATCCGCCTGCATGGCCATCAGCACAGCATTCTGCTCGGCTATCCGCGGACTCCAGCCGCGCGCGCGCTCGGGATATGTTGTTGTGCATGCTGCCATCTTTAACCTCCCTGCCCCTGCTTCTTTGCTCTTTCCGCCGCCCGCAGCTTGGCGCTGCGTGAGCGTGGATTTCGATCTGTTTCCTCTTCACCCGCGGTCACCGGTTTGCGGGTCAATATCTCCCAAATTCCCTTTTGCGCGCCTTCACGAAGACTGTCTTTCGCAATCCGGTCCTCAAGAGAATGAAAGCTGATTACCACCAGTCTTGCCGAGGGCCTCAACAACGATGGTGCCGCCTCAAGCAAGTCTTTAATCTCGTCCAACTCGCGATTTACGTAGATACGGAGTGCCTGAAAAGTCCTGGTTGCCGGATGAATATGCCCTTGTTTCATTGGCGGGGCGACTGAGGCTACAATCCGGGCCAATTGCCCCGTCGTTGTAACCGGCCGCCCCCGCACAATGGCTCTGGCGACTGTCCGCGACCTCCTTTCCTCACCGTACTCGTAAATGAGATTGGCAAGCTCGCGCTCGCTGATCTCATTCACCACTTGTGCGGCGGTCGGTCCTGAGCGCGTATCCATGCGCATATCCAGCGGACCATCCGCCTGAAAACTAAATCCCCTGTGTGCCTCGTCGAACTGCAGGCTGCTTACGCCAAAATCCGCCAGCAAACCGTCCACCGAGCCCGCCGGTACATGCCGGGCAATCGAGCTGAAGGCCTCTGCGATCAGCGTCACCTTCGGTGCCTGGTCGCCAAGTTCGCCGCAAACCCGGTCAAGACGCTCCTTGGCCAGTTCCAGCGCCTCCGGGTCCCGGTCAAATGCGATCAGGTGTCCCTCGGGTCCCAGCAGCCGGACAATCCCTTCAGAGTGGCCGGCTAGGCCCAGGGTGCAGTCCACGTACGTCCCAGTCGGGCGCACACGGAGAAAATCAATCACTTCTTGGAAAAGAACCGGCACATGGCGTTGCTTTGATATCGTCATGCGCTCCCCCTGGGGGGTGTTTTCCTTCAACTCTTGCGGCTCAGAATCGCTGCCATCGCCTTGCGGTCGTCAACAGTCAGTTCGTTCGCCGGCAAATTCTGTTCGAAGATCTCCCGGTTATGCACTTCCAGGTAGGTCCTCATTCCAAATACCGTTACTTCCGCATCCAGTTGGGCGGCGCTGCGTAAAATCTGCGGCAGCAGCACCCGGGCCTGGCTGTCAACCTCAACCTGCTGGCCGTAATAGCTCGTCAGGTTCAAGTACTTCTTCACCGAGTCGTCCAACGTGCTGGACTCAGCCAACTGCTCTTCCCGCTTCTCCCACTCCGGCAAGGGCCAAATCTCCGCGCTCTTCCCATCCACGCTGGTGATGTAGAACTGGGTCACGTGCTGCGCTTCCAACAGCTGCTTGAATGCAGCCGGGAGCTTCAGACGTCCCTTCTCATCGACCTTCGCTGGGTGGTTTCCGCGAAACATTGCATCGCCTCTTGTCGTCCGCGGCTGATCTTCATTCCCTTACCGCGGTCGATTTCCGTTTTCAGGGCCCATTTCGGTTAGCAGGCTGGTACTCAACGGGGCGCCTGCTGCCAAAATCTGTGCTGCCGGGAGGAAAAACGAGTAAACTTTCTTTGGAAATCAGTTGAATGGCTCCCCGGTACTCCACTCAACTCCAAATTTGACCACTGCAAGGTCAATATTACTTCCGATCGCTCCTGTCGCCAAGCGAAATATTTGTGGAAAGCAAAGCGAATAGTCAGCGAATGTTGAAAACTCTTCTAATAGATATAAAAAATCTAAAACCACAATATCTTGTGTTAACGACTTCGGTTCCACCACTGGACACAATACCCAAGGCATGATAGGAGAATAAAAAGCGAAAACACGAGCAGGGCTGCCCTCTGGTTTTCAACGCAGCATAACCAACGCAGCTGCCCTCAGCCCTGCCCAGAGGCCGAACGGCTTCGGGCGCGCTCGGACACAAGCTTGAACAGATAAATAAATACGAAAAGATTAATGGTCAAAAGGCTAATTCTGATTGCTGTAACTTTGCGAAAGACCTCGAAGATCTCCCACGGCAGGAACGATCCGGTAATAACCAGCGTAAGGTACTCTGCCCAAACCTTTTCAAGATACAGGCCGATTCCCTCCGCCAGGCTAAGCGCAGCATAGCTAAAGGCTGCCGCGCCTATGCGGCGAAGCAGCGGGTCGTTGAATAGTTCAGCTTTTTCCAGAATGAAGTTTACAAAACGCGACTCGGGATTGAAGCGGAGATGGTCAATCAGCGTGGCAATCTCATCGCCCACGTCCTTGTGCAGCAGGCGCAACGCTCCCACGCCCAGGGCTGCAAACAGCAGCGCTTGCACCAGCTTGTAAGCCGCAATAAGCACCAGGAACGTGTTGTGGTGCCGGGGCTGTGTAGGCAGCTGCGCTGGAGTGTCGATCATAGTGCTGGGGAACCTGGATGAACCATGTGTCACCTCTTACGTTAAATGATGCGCGGCGGTTCTGCGAGCGCCCGCGCCCGGCCGGCGACTCCAGCCGCGGGGATTAACATCAAAGCCATGACACAGCGCTTCGAGACAAGCCAGTGGGTGCCGTATCCGGTTGAACTGGTGTTTGCGTTTTTTGCCAACCCCTCCAACCTCCCGCACCTCATGCCCAAAAAGCTGGAAACCAAACTTGAGGATGCGCGCGTGGAGCCTCCTCCTCCGCGCCCCGTCGCCCAGGACCCGGCACGGCGATTCCTCAGCGTCGCCGCCGGTGTCGGTTCAGAGATACTCATCAGCTTCCTGCCCATCCCCTGGGTGCCCAAAAGAGTCAGTTGGATGGCGCGAATTACTGAGTTCGAGTGGAACAGCCACTTCTGCGACGAGCAGGTCCGCGGCCCATTCACTCTCTTTCGACATCGCCACGGAATTAAGGCGGAGACGCGCGACGGCCAGCAGGGAACCCTGGTCAGCGATTCAGTCGAGTTCGAAATGCCGTTTGGTTTGCTGGGACGTATCGGAGGTGTCTTTGTGCGCCGCCAGTTGGCTGGCTCGTTTGCCCACCGCCAAAAGCGCCTGCCTGAGATTCTGGCTGCCGCCTCTCGTCAGGCCACGCGAAGAGCTTGAATTCTGACAGAGTCCCCGCCCACAGGCTCGCTCCGCGCTTCAGCAGCAGCAGGCCTGCTGCTAGATGCGCCGCCGCCGCTGGTGCGTTGAGGGAATGTTCATGTCCTCGCGATACTTCGCTACGGTGCGGCGCGTCAGTTGGATGCCTTGCGCCTTCAGCATCGCCGCAAGCTGGTCGTCGGTCAGCGGGTGCCCGGCATCCTCATCCTCGATCAGCTTCTTTACCTTCCGCTTCAGCACCAGCAGCGGTGTGTCGGCGCCCTCGGGGCCATTCGAGCCCTCTGAGAAGAAGAAGCGCAACTCGATTACACCCTGCGGCGTATGCGCGTATTTGTTGGCCACGGCACGGCTCACTGTCGAAGGGTGAACACCGATCTCCTCGGCCACTTCCTTGATCATCATTGGCTTCAGAGCTTCCACGCCCAGGTCCAGAAAATCCTTCTGGCGGCGCACAATCACCTCGCAGGTTCGCAGAATCGTGCTCTTCCTCTGCGCGATGTTCCGCATCAGTTGCATCGCCGAGCGGAATCGCTCCTTTACGTATTCCTTCACTTCCTTGTCGGTATTCGTCGCCACCAGCATCCGGCGGTAGCGCTGGCTCAGCCGCAGGCTCGGCAGGTCTTCCTCGTTCATTGACACAACCCACTCCCCGCCGCGCTTGATAAACACCACATCGGGCTCAATCAGTCGTGTCTGCTCGCGGTTGTAGAGCCGTCCCGGCCGTGGGTCGAGCGTTCGGATAAACTCCATCCCGCTCTGCGCCTCGTCCGGTGTCACCTGGGCCGCCTTGGCCAGGTCTTTCAGGTCCCGCTTCTGCAGCAGATGCAAGTGGCGGTCCACAATCAGCGATGCCACTTCCATACTGCGCCGCCGCGCCTCAACTTGCGCCTCGGCCTCGGCCCTGAAGCTCCGATGCGGGTCCTCGTTTGGTTCTGTCGGTTGCTTGCCGTACAAATGGCTGAACTCGTGCTGTTGGGCTGAAATCTGGATCAGAAGGCACTCTCGCAGATCGCGGGCGCCCACCCCGGCTGGGTCAAGATGCTGCACAAGGTCAATGGCATGTCTTACAAGCTCATGGGCCTCAGCCTGGTCCTTCTGGCCGGCTTCATCGGCCTGGGAGAGGCCGGGCGACTGCAGGAATGCCGTCGCCAACTCGTCTTCGCTTGCGGCCAGGTAGCCGTCCTCATCCAGATTGCCGATCACGTACTCGGCCGCATCATGAAGGCTGGCCGTCAGGCTCAGTGCTCCCAGTTGCCACGCCAGGTGATCGGACAGAGTCGTAGGCTGGGAGAGAAAATTCTCGAATGAGGGCTTCTCGCTCTCTTCATACTCCGGCTGCGTCCGGTAGCCGGGGTCAAGATACTCTTGGAAGTACGATCCGAAATCGACCTCGTTGAAAGGGTCTTTCGGTGGAGTCGCGGGCTCTTCCGTTCCTCGTTCAAGCAAACCCAGGCGCTCATCGCGTTCATCTCTTTCCTGTCGGCCCGCCACCTCATCCAGCATCGGAACCGATTCATCAATCTCCTCCAAGACGGGGTTTTCCACCATCTCGGCATCAATCATCTCCTTTAATTCAAGTTTATTCAGTGCAAGAACGCTCACCATTTGCATCAGACCCGGTGTCAGGATCTGGCGTTGCGCCACTCTCAAATTCAATCTTGGTTGCAGCAGCGGCATAAATGGCACTCGTCCCCTTGGTCCAACTCACCCTGAGTCTAATCGTATGAGAAAAAGCTTAAACGGAAAACTGCCTCATTCTCAGCCAGTTGTCCCGGTTTGGGCAATGGCCCATTCGGGAATCTCTGTCTGGAATTTGCAACGGGGCTTCGTTCCGTCCCGCTGTTGACAGGCCGGATGCGGCATCATCCCAGCGAAAATCCTTCGCCCAGATAGACTCGCCGCACCTCTACGTCGTTGCCCAGTTCATGGGGTGTCCCCGCGCGGAAAATCCGCCCTTCGGCAATAATGTAGGCACGGTCGGTTACGCTCAGCGTCTCCCGAACATTGTGGTCGGTTATCAGTACGCCAATTCCGGCTGCCTTCAGATCGAAGATAATCTTCTGCAACTCCAGCACCGCTATCGGGTCAATGCCGCTGAAAGGTTCGTCCAGCAGGATGAAGTTGGGCTGGATGCAAAGCGCCCGCGCAATCTCAACCCGCCTCCGTTCTCCGCCTGATAGTGCATAACCCAGCGTGGTGCGGATATGGCCAAGGTTCAACTGGCTGATCAGCCGTTCGGCCCTCGTCCGCCGTTCCCGGTTCCCCAGTGGTTGGGCCTCCAGAACCGCCAGAATATTTTCTTCCACCGTGAGCTTGCGAAATACCGAGGGCTCCTGCGGCAGGTAGCTGATCCCAAAGTTGCGGGCGCGCAGATACATCGGCACCCGCGTAATGTCGGTGTCGTCCACCAGCACGCGCCCCGTCTCGGGCGCCACCAAGCCAACAATAATGTAGAAGCTGGTTGTCTTGCCGGCGCCATTCGGCCCCAACAGTCCAACCACCTCTCCGCGAGAAATCTTAAGGTCGACGCCGCGTACAACCTGCCGCCCCTTATACGTCTTGCCGATTCCTTCGGCTATCAGTGTTTCCATCTGACCTTCGTGCGCGCCCTGGGGGCTCGCCTTGCATTTACCTTGGAGCGGTGGTTTCGGTTCTCGTCTCGCGCCCGCCGCCTTCGATACTGACGCTATCATCGCGGCTATGGAAAATCAAAGCCTGCCCGCTTACGTTGCCCCGTGCCGGGTCCGTAATCCGGGGTGGAGAAGCAGGCGTTCCGGTCAGGATGTACTCTCCGGTTGTGGTTGCATAGGTCAGCAACTCTCCGCTGCCCCGGCGACCCTGGGTAGTTATCATCACTCGTCCACGCGCCGTCAAACGGTCCACCTGCGACTGACTCGCGTGACTGCCCGCCGGCAGCAGCGTTAGTTCAACTTCGTTTGAGGAGGAGGTCGCGGTAGCCGTCTCGGCAACCACGGATCCCAAACCGCCACCAAGCATTACTGCCCTCCGCTCGGCGTCGGAGTACCTGAGGTCGCCCCCGCGCACCCTCACCACCGAGGGCCCGGTGGGCTTCCCGGCTGCCTGATTGCCCGCGCTCAGCATCACCACGCGAACCGGCTCCCCGGCGTCCGTGCTCACTGCCACCAAAGTCTGCTTCTCGCGGTCCAGCACAATCTGCGGCCCGGCAATGGAATTCGCCTGCTGCCACAGCCGCGCATGGCCCTTGAAGGTGGCCGTGGACGCTCCCCCCGCCTGGTGCAGTTGAGCCTCCTGCGCTATCGCATGCGCCGGGCCCTGGCCGCCCATCGGCAAGCCCATCTGGCCTCCCGCGGCAGAACCGCGCTGACCGCTTCGGCCCTTGCCTGAGTCCACCCAGGTGGCTTTTACGTTGCCGTGCGCAAATGCATCCCCTGACACCTGGGATACGTCTATCTTGTCCGCGGTCAACTCCATGCCGCCGTCTTCCACCCGCGGACTCGCCGTCAGGTGCATCCACTCCCCGGCGCCCTCATACACCGCCTTGCCGGCAGTGGCCCGCAGCGCCGCCTCCGCTGCCCCTCCGGGCTTTGCGGCGGGCTGCTGCGTGAGTGTCACATGGCCATCCAGCACCGCGCTCTGAATCTGTGTTGCGCCTCCGGCAAGGCCAACGCTGCCTGACGTGCCGCCTGCAACAAAGTGCGCCTCCAACCGGTCGCCGCTGGCGCTCTGCCGCGCCCCAGTGGCCGTGGTCTGGTCAATGCCTGCGCGTCCCGTGCCCGTAATCGAGGTCAGCACCGAGCCATGCCCAAACACGCCATTTACTTCATCGGCCGCCAGTCTTGAAGGCATCGGAGCCGCCTTGCCCCGCTGGCTCTCCCCCGTAATCACCACGCCGCCGGAGCCGTGCATCGTCGCTGGCTCAACCTTGCCATTTGCGGCATTACGAAACTCGACGTCTGCCTCCGGCGATTTCCATGTCCTGCTCACCCGCAGCTGGCCAGATTTTGTGGTGCTCTGTTCCTCTATGTTTAAGGCAACACCTTGGTGCAACTGGGTATGGCGCAGGTTGCCTTGCGGCGTAAAGCTCAGCTCGGCGCTCGGCGAAGTCCCGTGCACCTGCCGCCCTTCGCTTGCTGAATCCATGCTGACCCCGCCCTCCAGATGTCCACTGCGGGGCTGGTTGTGCTCGTCAAAGTCCATTGAGCCGATGGGCGCGGCAAGGTGGCTGCCGGTGGCCGTCGTCAGCGCTAAGCCGCCGGTGGCGTCCAGCCGCGCCGCCGTTCCATTCTCGCGGAAGTGTATCTTCGCGTCGCCCGCCGTTGCCTGCCCATCGCTGTAGTCAGCCGTTGCGGCATGAAGGCGGCACTCCAGGTCGCCGCGCTCAAACTCCGCATGTTGCGCATGCACATGCACCGGTTCCCCGCCGCGCCGCATCAAGAGTTCCACCGCATGATCCAGCACCAACGATCCCTGCTTGGAGTCGTAAGTGGCGCCCATCGAACTGCCCGAACCCTGCGTCATCGAGAAGTCCACATGCTGGCTGGTGGTGGTTACGCCCGTGTTCCAGTCAAACGAGAGTCCGCTGGTCTTTACGTGAACCTCGCCAGCCTCTGCCTGCTTGGCGACGGTAGTGAGCCCATTGCTCTTGGCCTTGCCGCTGAGCGCCTTGCCGGGCGTCGCATTGGGCGCAATCGCCGGAGCCACGCCAGGACGCATCAGCGTAATCTCCACCGGACCGGCCGCGGTGGCTCTGCCGTTCTTCTGGTCGTACTCAAATTCGCCGCCCTCGATCCGGTCCACGCGGCTGCCGTCCTCGCCATAAAGCTCAATCCGCACATCGTGCAGCACGGCGTTGCCCTGCTTCAGTTGGACGACCTTCGAGGCATGAACTTTGAACTGCGAGTGCGCGCCCAGCGCATGAGAGAAGGTGACCCCGTTGGACTCCTGTTGAATGTCAAAGCCAAGTCGCTTGGGCAGGTCGCGCCGGTTGAACGGGTTCTTCCACTTCGCTAAGCCCAGAAAAACCGCCAGCGCCACCAGCAGCAGAACTGCCACCGCCAGAACCAGGGTCCGCAACCGCTCAATGGTGAATCGCACGCCTTAGTTCCTCACGCCCAGCCGGGCGGCCAGCCGCTGGGCAAGGCTTTCGCCCAACTCGCTCCACAACAGGCGCGCCGTCGCTCCAGATTCCTTTTCAACCGCCCCCGTCAAAGCCACCAACTGCACCACATTCTCCGCCACGTGCCCCGCGCCCTCTGAGTCCAACTCCAGGTCTTCCTCTAGAAAGGGAGTGTCCGAGCCAAAGTCGATGCGGATGTGGCCGTCGGCCTCGTAGGTCCCCTCATCGAACAGCGGGCCAAACCCTGTCACCCGCACCAGTCGCGGCTTCCGCACCCAGCGGGCATCCAGGCTGGGCTCTGTCTCCAGTTCCCAAAGGCTCCAGCCAATCTGGAATTCGTAGGCGTAATCGTCGTGCAAAATCTCCAGCGTCTCTGCAACCGCCGCCCGTGGCTCCGCGTCCTGTTGCTCATCGCGGCCATACACACGCTGAAAAATCGGCGTCTCCCGCCAGCTCACCGGCCAAACAGTTGAGGAGTAGACACGCGCTTCGCCGCCATGGGTGGCAAACACGCCCAGCACCGCCGCAAGCTTGTCGGCAAGCGAGGCAAGGCGCAGATTCGGATACCAGAGACTCAGATAAAGCGTGTCAGACATTCCTACTGATTGTAGACGTGCGGCCAGGGCAAACGACGCGCGCCGCGCGAAGGGTTCGCTTCTCCCCACTTCCCCATATCCACCCTCAAATCGCCCGCCCGGCTTTTGCACATAATTACCCCCCATCGGCGCACAATCATCTCATCACCTGTTTTCAGTCTTCTGTCCCTCAAATCCAAATCGGCGGAAAACTCCTACTAGGGCTCTGTTTTGAAAGGGCACGACTTCACATGCTGCGGAAAAACTCTTCCGGGTGGTAGGCCGGGGATTTATCCCCGGTATAAGGCGAATCAAATCAACGTGGGCTTCAGCCCCTGAGGGACGCTTTTCAGGCATTTCGCTCGAAATCAAAAAACGCGTCCCCCCTCCCTGGGGGCAAAATACCCATTTTTTACACCTGGAAAATTCGCTAACATATCATTTATCAACCACATGCGGAAACAACCCAGTAATCAGGTAGTAACACCTCACCATACTAATTCGTCAAAAAGAAGCCCGTTTCGACCGGAATACAGGTCGAAACGGGCTTCCTTTTTCTCACTTTTCGTACTTACTTGTTACGGCGCAAACTGCTTTAACCGGTAACAATCTCGCTGAAGTCCGCAATGCCTGAGAAGCCATGCAGCACTTCGTCGATCAGCCCGAGATGAGCGCCGCGAATTGCCGCGTCCGGGTCCAGCACCATCACCTTGTCAAAGAAGCCATCAACCGCCGGGCGCAACGTCGCGATCAATGCCAGGGCTTCGCCGTAAGCGCGATCGGTGCGCAGCTTCGCAACCTGTGGAACCAGGGCAGCGGCGGCATCGTACAACTGCTGCGCCTCGGCGGAGAGTGTCACATCCTTGGGCGAGCCGAGTGCGAACTTCTTCTCCTCAGCCTGCCGCAGGATATTCTTGATCCGCTTGAACGCTGCGGAAATAGCAGCGAAGTCCGCGGACTCGCGGGCGGCCGAGAGAGCCTCAGCGCGGGCGATGGCGTCGCGCACATCGTCTGCTCCGGCGGCCAGCACGGCGCTCACTACGTCGTACGCAAAACCGCGCACGTCCTTCAGGTAAAAGCTCAGGCGCTCGCGCAGGAAGGCTGCCACCTGATCCTTGTTGGCAGCTTCAGCTCCAGAGGCGCTCAGCACATCGCTCAATGTCAGCGGCAAACCCGACTCAGCCAGAATCTTCACGATTGCGTTGGCGGCGCGACGCAGGGCGAAGGGATCTTTCGAGCCAGTGGGCGCGCTGCCAATGCCGAACATCGCGGTGATTGTCTGGATGCGGTCGGCGATGCCCAGAAGCTGGCCTTCAACGGTGGCGGGAATCGCGTCGTCGGTCGAGGCTGGCGTGTACTGCGCGTAAATCGCCTTGCCTGCGGTCTCGCCCAGTCCCTGAGCCTCTGCATAGAGGCCGCCGATAATGCCCTGCAACTCGGTAAACTCCTTCACCAGTTCTGTGGTGAGGTCGGTCTTGGCCAGTTCGGTTGCCTTCAGAAGCGCGGCCTCGTTAAAGCGGACGCCTGTGGCCTTCACGGTGGCGGCAAGGGATTTCACAACGGCCAGGTTCTGCTCGGTCTTCCATGCGTAGCTGCCCAACTGCTTCTGGAACGTGACGTTTTGCAAACTCTCGACGCGAGCGGCCAGCGGGGTCTTCTGATCAAAGTCCCAGAAGAACCGTGCGTCTTTGAAGCGGGCGCGGAGCACCTTCTGGTTGCCGTGGCGGATAGTCGCTTCGCCTTCAGCATCCACCTGGATGTTCAACACCGTCAGGAAGTGGGGCAGCAGCTTGCCGTTAGGGCCTTCCACTGCAAAGTACTTCTGGTGGTCGCGCATCACGGTCACCAGAACTTCTTCCGGCAGAGCCAGGTACTCCGGCTCAAAGTTTCCGAGGATGACGGTGGGCCATTCTGTGAGGTGCACTACAGTCTCAACCAGCGGCTCGTCCTCGCGCCAGCGCGCACCGGGCACGGTACGGGTCACTGCGTCGAGAGCCTTGCGAATCTGCGCGCGCCGTGCCGCCACATCCACCTTGACGAAAGCCTTTTCGAGCGCCGCTTCATAGCTCTTGGGCGCGGCGATAACGACTGGCGAATCTCCATGCAGGATGCGATGCCCGCGGCTCGTGTTGCCGGCAGCGATGCCTGCAATCTCAACGGGGACAACAGTCGCGCCAAGCAGGGCAACAACCCAGCGCACGGGGCGGACGAAACGCTCCGGCTTGCCTGCGCGCCAGTACATATTCTTGGCCCAGTACAGCCCGAGGACTTCCTTGGGCAGCTCGGCCGCAAGCAGCTCAGAGGCGGGGCGGCCGGCACGCTTCACGGTCACGCCAACATATTCACCCTTGGGCGTGGTGACCTTCTCAAGCGCTGAGACGGCTACGCCGGCCTTCTTCGCAAACGCTTCGGCGGCTCCGGTAGGCGCGCCGTCTTTAAAAGCGACCTTCCACGAAGGGCCGGTCAACTGCTCTTCGGTATCAGACTGGCCGGCGAGCACGCCCTCAGCCACAACCGCCAGGCGGCGCGGCGTCGAGTAGGTGGTCACCTTGCCTTCAGCCGTTAGCAACCGCTCGCGGGTCAGCAGGTCGTGAACGCGGCGGCCAAGTTCGGCCTCCGCCTGGGCAATCATGCGGGCCGGTATCTCATCCAGCCCAATCTCCAACAAAAAATCAGCCATAACTTGTGTGTCTTTCTGCAAAGCGAGCTATCAGCTTCCAGGCTTTGTTGCGGTGGATCGTGCCGCACCGTTTGATACGGAAAAACAGCTTGAAGCTAGACGCTGGTGGCTAAAAGCTGTTGCGCCGCGTACACCTTGGCCACGCCAACCGCCAGAGTGCGAATCCGCCCGATCATGCCCACGCGTTCGGTTACGCTGATGGCTCCACGCGCATCAAGAAGATTAAAAAGATTCGAGCACTTCAGCGCCAGTTCATAGGTCGACATCAGCGGAAAACGGCGCTTGTCCGTCGGGCTTGCGTTCTCGTCGGCCAACACCGCGTTCGCCTTGGCCAGCAACGCCTGCGCCTCCGCTTCGTAGCTGTTGAAGTGCGCCCACAGCCGGTCAACGTCGGCGTCTTCAAAGTTGTAAACGGAGTACTGTAGTTCCTCGGTCAGCCGCACATCGCCATAGGTCACCACCGCGCCGGTCTCCGGATCGCGCGCCCACACCACGTCATAAACGGAGTCAACGTCCTGCATGAAAGCAGCCAGCCGCTCCAGTCCATAGGTCAGCTCCGCGCAGATCGGGTCCAGGTCCAGCCCGCCGCACTGCTGGAAGTACGTGAACTGGGTAATCTCCATCCCGTCCATCATTACCTGCCAGCCCACGCCCCAAGCGCCCACGGTGGGGCCTTCCCAGTTGTCTTCTTCAAACTTCAGGTCGTGCTTGCTCAGGTCAATGCCGATTGCTTCCAGCGATTGCAGATAAAGCTCCTGCACGTTCACGGGCGGCGGTTTCAGAATCAACTGAAACTGCGTGTGCCGGAACAGCCGGTTGGGATTCTCGCCGTAGCGCCCATCGGCAGGCCGCCGTGAAGGCTGCGCATAGCCAACGCGGTAGGGCTTGGGGCCGAGCACGCGGAGAAAGGTCTCCGGAGCCATGGTGCCCGCGCCAACTTCGACGTCGTAAGGCTGCTGCAGGATGCAGCCGCGTGCCGCCCAAAAACTCTGCAGGCGGAAGAGCAGCTCCTGAAAGGTCAATGCGGCCGGTTTGGCAGAGGTTGAAGCGGTAGCCGTTGAAGCAGTGGATGTAGGCACTCTGGAAGCTCTCTCTCGACGGGACTCCTGCAATTTTATCAGCCAGCGGCCTGCGGCGGGGCTCAAAGCAAGCATCAGCCGCCCAGCCGCCCCAGCGCTTCAGCCGTGCGGAGCTTGCGCTCCAAGTGCCGCTCCAGCGACTGCAGGGTAAACCGCCGCAGGTCCGTCCCGCGCCTTCGCGGCCAGGGCTCGGCGGCAAAGGCCGACGCCGGGGCGCGCAGCATCCGCTGGGCCAGGTGCCAGGAGTCAGCCGAGAGGGCGCTGGCGTTGCCGGTGCGATGCGCTGCGCAAAAGAGGCCGTCGCCAAAGGAGTTGAAGCTGGTCTCACCGGCCACCAGCAGGGCGCCGCAGGCGGTGCAGTGCGCTATGTCGGGCAGCAGGCCCATCAGGCGCGTCATCCAGAGCTGGAAGTAGGTGAGTGCCATCCAGGGCTGCACAAGGTCAGATTGCGCGGCTGTCGTGTATTCCAGAACCGCCAGCAGAAGGCGGAAGACGGTCTCCTGCGGATCGTGGTCGGGCAGCGCCTCGTCCAGCACTTCAGCAAAGAAGCTCAGCACTGCCATCCGAGCGTGGTCAATGGGGGCGGCAAGGGGCGAGCGCAGAATTTCGAGCTGATCGAGACGGACCAGTTCCTGCAAAGGCCGCTCGGCAAACCAGGCATTGGCCACCGTCATCGGCTCCAGCGCCCCGCCGAACCGCTTGCGGCTCTTGAGCGCAGACTTGGCCACGCCGCGCAACCGACCGTAATCGCGCGTAAAAAAGCTCACGATCAGGTCGGCCTCATGCACCGGCCAGGTGCGCAATACCACGGCTTCTGAGGTCAGCACGCTCATGCGTAATCTATCTTCGCATTATTGGCGCGGCGCTCCTGAAGACTACAATGGTGGCAGAGGTTCCACATGCCATCCGCAATGGTCACCTTCAACGGTCGCATCACTCTCCCCACAGACGTAAGAAAGCAGCTTGGTCTCAAAACCGGCGATAATGTCGAGTTTGTCGAAGTCGGGAAGGGCAGATTTGAGATTTGCCCTTGCACAGCCTCAATGAGCGACTTCGAGAGTGCAGTTCTGGATAAGGACTATGTGCCTGCCGCCAATGAGACCGTCCACTAGTTTTTAGAAAACTCCAAAATCAATGTCTGAGCGAGAGGTATGCGATCTTTCGCATCAGCCGCGTCGTGCGCAGACACAAACGCGCATTCTGCCTGGGCAGAATGCGCGTTCAGAGAAACCTCAACTATTTGTGAAGGTGCGGTGCCGCTTAACGGCCGAAGTGTGTGGCGTTCTTCTCAGTAAAGTGAGCCCACTTCTCCGGCAGGTCGTCCTGCGCGAAGATTGCTGACACCGGGCAGGCCGGAACACATGCGCCGCAGTCGATGCACTCGACCGGGTCGATGAAGAGCTGGTCCTTCTCGGCAAAGCCGTCTTCGTCCTTCTTGGGGTGGATGCAATCGACCGGACAGGCGTCTACACAGGCGGTGTCCTTCGTGCCGATACAGGGTTCTGCAATGACGTATGCCATCTCTGGATTCTCCGGGGAACTAAACTTCTCGACGCTGATAGTAGCATAGCAGCCCCTGTGTTGACTCACCCGCGCGCGACAGCGTTTTGCGATGCGGGAGGGGACGCAGGAAGCCGAGGGATTATCATCCCTTTTCGGCGCGGCGCTGGGCAAACTCCTGGGGTGTGGGAATGGGCGAAAGGTCGCGCCCGGCAAACATGTCCTGAAACAGATCCACCAGTTCGGCCTGGATGAGTCCGTTTGAGGCCAGCACCTCGCGGCTGTTGAGGCGGAAGTGGTAGCCGCCGAAGTCCGTTACGCGGCCTCCGGCTTCTTCAACCAGCAGAATTCCGGCGGCGGTATCCCACGGGTTCAGATTGAACTCCCAAAAAGCTTCAAGGCGGCCTGCGGCCACATACGCCAGGTCAAGCGCGGCGGAGCCGGCGCGGCGCACGCCGTGGGAGCGCAGCGTGAATTCGTTGTAGAAGTGAATGTTGGGGCTGGCGTGGCGTTTCCGGCTCGGAAAGCCGGTGGACAGCAGCGACTCGCCCAGCTCGGGAATACGCGAGACGTGCATTGGTTTGCCGTTCAGCGTAGCGCCCTTGCCGCGTTCGGCGGTAAACAGTTCGTCGCGCAGGGGGTCGTAGATGACGGCGGCAACAAGTGTTCCGTCCTGGTTGGGGCCAATTCCGGCGGGTCGCTGCTCCAGGCCCAGCGAGGTGCAGAACTGGGGGAAGCCGTGGGCAAAGTTCGTAGTTCCGTCCAGCGGGTCTACATACCAGCGGAACTCGCCCTCCATCCGTTCGCGCGTACCCTCTTCGCCGTAGATCCCGTGTTCGGGGAACGCCTCGCCGAGGCGGCTTTTGATCAGCTTTTCCACGGTGCGGTCCGCAATGGTGACCAGGTCAACGTCGCCCTTGTACTCGGTTTCTACGCCTTGGGCGAGAAAGTCGCGCAGGCATGCGCCCGCTTCCCGCGCAATCTCGGCTGCCTGAGGTACCCAGATGAGCTCCGTAGCGGCGGTCAAAGGGCCGCCTCGTTTCCATTGCTGATGGCGGCGGCCGGTCGGTGCATGCGCTTCTTTCCTGCTTCGCTGATGGTCCTGATCTGGTGCTTGTAGATAAAGAGGTTGGGATGGCCTTCGCGGGTGAGGCGCAACATGGCTTCGTCAAAGTACTCGATCCAGCCGCGGACAGTTTCTCCATCGCGTAGCTTGATCGCGACATTTACCTGGCGATCGCTGAGGGAGCGCAAGTAGAGCGCCTCCTGCCCGGTCTCGCCCGGCGGGGGCGTCTTGGTGCGGCGGCGTGATGCGAGTGGAGAGGTCATGATTCCATTTTAGATGCGGCTACGGTCCATCCGGTGCGCCAGAATTAACTCTCGTTCAAACGTACTCAGTTTCTGCTTGCTGGCGAGTCAGTGTAGTAGCCGGTCTTATGGCGGATGTTGAAGTCCTGGACCGCGGCGCGGGGGACAGTCACTTCGAGGCGGTGGAAACTGGTTCCAGGTGCCTGGTGGTGGGGATAGTAGCCGAGCAGGTATTGGGTCCGCAGGTCGTCGCTGATGCGCGCAAAGACCTTGTCGAGTCCGCCGTCGCTCACGTAATAGTGCTTGCCGCCGGTCTGCTCGGCCAGGGTGATCAGGGCGTGCTCGCCGCCCAGGTCGCGGCCCGCGCTCTCCTCGATGGGGACGTCGATGATGGTGTAAATCATTACTTCGTTGCGCAGAGCCTGCTCCAGGGCTTGCGCGTAGGTGGTGTTCTTGGCGGTGTCGTCGCCGTCAGAGATGAGCACCAGAACCTTGCGACCCTCTTTGCGCCCAAGGCGCTCGGAGCCGAGGCAGATGGAGTCGTAAAGGGCGGTGGCGAAGTCGCCGCGCAACTGGCCAAGTCCACGATCGATTTGGCCCAGTTTGTTGGTGAAGGGCGTCAGCTCGCGCACGTCGGTGGCGAACTGCAGCAGGCTCATCTGGTCCTGCGGGCGAAGGATGGCGTGCGCGAAGCGGCGCGCGGCGGCTGCTTCTTCAGCCATATCCTTGTGGACGCTGCCGCTGGTGTCAATGGCCAGCGTCAGGTTGAGTGGCATCTCCGTCTGCTTCTCAAAAACTGCAATCTGCTGCGGACGGCCATCTTCCGTGACGGCAAAGTCCTCGCGGGAAAGGCCGCCGACGACGGCTCCATTGCGGTCTGCAACGTTGACGAAGACATTAACCAGCTTTACATCCAGGCGCAGTGTGGTCTCCTGGGCGGTAAGGGGCTGTGCCTGCATTGAAGCCAGGGTCAGCAGGGCAGGTCCGAGAATCCGGAACCGGAGTGAACGGAGGAATACAAAGAGGCTAGGCTTCACGAGCGGCCTCCGGCGGACTCAGGGCGAGTTCGGCTGGAAACGGCTCGCCTGCGGCCCAGACAACCCCATCGACAAACGTCTCCTTCTTCCAGATGGGCACGGTCTTCTTCAAGGTGTCGATGAGCCAGCGGCTGGCTTCAAAGGCCGCCCCGCGATGGGCCGAGGCCACCACGATCAGCACGCTGGTCTCGCCCACCTGGAGGCGTCCAAGCCGGTGGACGAGGGTTATATGGCGCACGCCAAAGCGCTCGCGGGCTTCGCATGCAAGCTGATGCATCTGCCGCGCAGCCATCTCTTCATAGGCCTCGTAGTCGAGATGGAGGGTTTGGCGGCCGCGGGTGTTGTTGCGGACGATGCCGTCAAACACCACCACGGCGCCGTCTTCCCCGTGTTTGGCCGCAGCCAGCAACTTCTCCGTGTCGATGGGATGCTGGGTGAGGGCAATGGCATCCGTGGGCGTCTCCTCATCGCGATCTGGCGCACCGCCAGAAACGGGAGGCAACAGTCCCACCTCATCGCCTTCGTGGAGAATGTGCGCGGTATTTGCGAACTCGGCGTTCACGCTTACGGCGATGCCGCTCGTGGCCAGCGCGGGCAGGTTTGCAGGCAGCGCATTGCTCACATGTTCAAGCAGTTCACCCACTGAGGCGCCCGGGCGCAACTCGATTGCAAGCGCGGACGCGCCCAACCAATCCTTCAATATCCCAAAGAGGAGAACTTGCACATGCATAGCTTGAAAAGAATACCGCCTGCCAGTTAGACGTGGCAGGCGGCAAAGTGTCGAAGCCGGATGTGCAGGGATGACCGGGAAGATCAAACCAGCTTGTAGAGGAAGCCGGTGGGTGTGCCCCACAGGTTGCGGGCGCGGTCCTCATAGAAGATGCTGAACTCGATGCCGGCAATGTCGTAGTCGAACAGGGGAACCCGGTCGAAAGTGTAGTCGCCGCGCACAGAGTACTCGTCTCCGCCGCAGTCGATCATCAGAGTGTCGCCCGAGGAGAGCCGCTCAGGATGCGTCAAGAGCATGCAGCCGAATGCGAACACGCCAAGTCCAAACTCGTTACCAGCCATGGCGACGCGAGTCCGGCGGGCAGAGGATCCGCGGTGCAGCAATCCGGCCTGTGCGCCCACTACGAGAATGTCCGTGCCTTCCTGCTGGTCGGCAAGAATCTTCTCTGCCAGCTTCGATCGCTCGCTTTGGCGCAGAAACTTCTCGCCCAGCTTGCCGACGATGCGGTTGGAGAATCTGCGCTTTGAGGCCAGCACTCCGAGCATCATTTCAACAGCGTCATTGTAGGTAGGTGCAAGCGCCTGCCACCGGGGAATGGCGAACCATGCCTCGGCGCCGTCTGGAACCTGCCTCCGCGCCAACTTCTCCTGGCAACTGCCCAGGCTGGGAAAGAGCTTACGCAGTTCCGTCACCTGCGCCTCCACCGGACGCACCCGATAGGTGGGTGGATAGATACGGTCCGAGCCCACCTCTTCATCCTTGTACTTGGCGCTTACAGTATGGCGCTGGATGATCTCCACCACCAGGTCGGCAACTTCGCGCTTGAGCTTCCTGTCCATTTCGAGAACGGTTTGCGCGCTTTGCCGATCGAGTTGCTCGATAGCCATCTTGTACGCGCTTTGGGCGGCTTCGCCGAGAAACTCCTGCAGCATTCTGTTTTGTTGTTCAGTGGTGTTTCCTGAAAGATGCAACGGAACAATCTGATGAGGAACTGCCTGTGAGGTTGCCATGGTCACCGCTCTCCGCGCACATCCGCGCACTGGATTCTGTGTCATTTATCGACACATTCCCGGTTTCCTTCAGCCCCGCGCCGCTTTCTCCCAATTTTTGATTCCCACCAGTTCCGTTCTGCGTCTCCGCTCTGCGTGCCACCCGGTGATGCATTCCCAGAGAAACCTTGCCGTTAGCTTGCGGTTCCCATCGTTCTCAACGCTCAGTCACCCGAATTCGCGTGGTGACGGTTGTTTCCCTTCCCGAGGAGGTCACGTAAATTGTGTTGGCAGGCGCCAATTCTCCGTAGTGTTCTGAGTACCAGCCGCCCATAGGCTCTCTGCTGCCGCTGAGGGTAGTCACGCTCAATGACTCCGACGATTCGAACTCCAGCGTGGCCTGCGCGCGCTGCGTGCTGACGGACACACTCCGTCCCTTGACTGCCACCTGCGCATCAGGAGGGGCCTGCCAAAGAATCTCGTACTTGTGTGACCCTTCACCGGTAAACTGATCCTCGACAAGGAACATTTTGGAGAGCTTCAACAGCGAGATTCTGCGGTGGTGAACAACAGCGATCTCTCCTGCCTCGCCATATCCGTAGGTATATGCGCCCTCGGCCGAGCACCGCTCCGGTCCATCACTCCAGTGGTATTCGCCGGCGGCGGAGTTCGGTGCGCGCCCTTTGCCCGTGGGGAAGCTTCTTTGTCCCATACCGTCAACAATGGCCGTATTGTGCGCAAACGTACTGGCAAGGTAGTTGGCCATACGACCTTCCTCGCCCACACTCGAGTAAGAGTAATAGCCGGGGTCGGTGAGCAGAGCGATCCCGTGCGAAACAAGTTGCAAACTCAACTGGGCCTTGTCGTGGTGTCCTGCGCCGCGAGGGCCGGGCTCGAAGAACATCCAGGTGTCGTTCGGTTCCCATCCCGAGCGCATCACGAAGTGGCCCGCCCAGTTATAGCCGTAGTTCAGCTGTGCAGGACGCTTGCCCTCCGTTCCGCCTGAGGCAACCCATGCCACTTCCGCATCCGCAACCGACTGGTTCAACTCGTGCAGCGCGGCGCGAATTGAATCACCGCCCTTGGCAATGCGCGGCGATCTGCCCAACGGGTCTGCGATGGTGGCGTAGTAGTGCGCCGCTGCCCTCACGCGTTCGCCCAGAATCGCAGGCGCAGTGTAGCCATGCTCTTCCAGTTCCTTCTTTGTCTCCAGCACACCGCGCACTGAGCCCAGCCCGTAATTCGGCGAGCACTCAGCCACCGAACCATCCGGATACACGTCCTCGGTTGCGAACTGCGCTACACGCCTGATTCCCTCGCGCCGGCACTCCTCGGCGCACTCAAAGTCAGGGAGCCACAGCCCCAGCCGGATCAGAGCCGTGCCTACACTCAGAAACTGGTTGGCGGTTCCGGTGCGCGGAAAGTCCAGCATCACCTGGCGGTGGTCGGTCAGCAGGCTGCTCAGCAGCAAGGCTGTTGTTTGGTTGTTCATCGCCCGTGCATCTGCAATCAGTGCCAGCAGGCCCAACCAGGTCTGCACGCGTGCATGGGCTGAGAGTGCTGTCCACGGGCCATCTACGTAGGTCAGAAAAAGCCCCTCTCCGCTGGCCTGCGCGCCCGCGCCCGGCCTCGTCTTCCATGTCCACTTGAGCCCAGCGCCTCCCAGCGGAAATTTATGTACCCAGTCCACCAGCACATCCGCCAGGCGCTGCGCATACCGCTCTTCGCCCGAAGCCTGGTACATCAGCGCCAGCGGCATCAGGTAAGCGTGTCGCGCCAGGTGGGTCGGCCATTGCCAATCTTCCTGAGGGGCACGAAACCAGTCGTAGGGGAAGCCCAAATCCTGCACTGGGTAGCCGCCCAGCAGTGAGATGCGGTTGCGCATCACCTCTGCCGTGCGTTCCTCAAGCGTGCCCGTTCCACCCTCGCCGGGCGTCTGGTTCTTGACCAGTCGCTCCTGTGTGAGCGACTTGAGGAAGACATGCGCGAACTCATATCCATCTGCGCGCAGTTTTTCAGGCGGTCCTGCTGCCGCGGCAAGCTTGCGCCTGCCCGATGCATTCAACAGCGCAGTAAAGTCATCAACTGGAGATGATGCTCCGGCCACCCGCGTGGCCGCGGCAAGCCCTGCGGCCCCTTGAATGAATGCTCTACGAGTAATCATGGGAAAAGATCATACATCGGCGCCTTATCCTTCGGCGTGTAGGGGGCTTGCCGCTTGCGCCTGCGCTGCCGGGGCAGGACACAAAAACAGCGAAGACCGGCAGGTTCGCCGGCCTTCGCTGTTTGATTCTGATCCAAATTACGACACAGATTGAGCTACGGGCGGAGCCGTGACAGGTTGCGTATCCGGCCGGGCCTTCAGGAGCGGCAAGGCCACAGCCAGCACGTCTTCAATTCGACTCGCGTAGTGCACCTGCACGCCCTCCATGATCTCCGGTGTCAGATCTTCCTCTACGTCCTGACGGTTTTCGGCGGGCAGAATGATGGTTGTCACCCCGGCGCGCCGAGCGGCCAAAAACTTCTCCTTGATTCCACCCACCGGCAGCACGTTGCCGCTCAGCGTGATTTCACCGGTCATGGCGGTGAGGGGACGCACTGGAGTGTCAGTCAGCAGCGATGCCAGCACCGTTGCCATGGTTACGCCTGCCGAGGGGCCGTCCTTCGGGATAGCTCCAGCAGGCACGTGGATGTGGAGGTCAATGTCCTTCGTAAAGTCCTCATCCAGCCCCAGCGAGGCGGCGTTCGAGCGTACCCAGGTCAGCGCTGCCTGCATGGACTCCTGCATGACCTCACCGATTTGTCCGGTCATGGTGAATCCGCCCTTGCCCTTCATCTTGTTGGCTTCAATGAAGAGGATGTCGCCGCCGGCCGGCGTCCATGCCAGACCGATAGCCACGCCGGGGCGCTTTATGCGTTCGGCAACCTCAGTCTCCACACGAACCTGGATGCCGCCCAGGAACTCCTTGAGCGTGTCTTTGGTCACCACCAGCTTTTCCTTGTTGCCTTCGACCACGCGGCGGGCCTGCTTGCGGCAAACTGTGCCGATCACTTGCTCGAGCTTGCGCACTCCTGCTTCGCGCGTGTAGTGGCGAACAATCTGGCGCACAGACTCCTCGGGAATCTCAATTTGCTCCGCTGTAATTCCGTTCTCCTTGATCTGCCGCGGAATCAGGTAGCGGAAGGCAATGTGCACCTTCTCCTCTTCGCTGTAGCCCTGGAGAAATATAAGCTCCATTCTGTCGAGCAGTGGCGCCGGAACCGTGTCGAGCTGGTTGGCCGTGCAGATAAACAGTGCCTTGGAGAGATCAAAAGGCACGTCCAGATAGTTGTCGCGGAAGGTGTTGTTCTGCTCCGGATCAAGCGTTTCAAGCAGGGCAGATGCCGGGTCGCCGCGGAAGTCGCGGCCCAACTTGTCGATTTCGTCCAGCATGATTACCGGATCGTTGGTTTCGGCCCGCCGTATGCTCTGGATGATCTGGCCTGGCAAAGCTCCAATATAGGTCCGGCGATGCCCGCGAATCTCTGCCTCGTCGTGCATGCCGCCCAGCGAGACCCGCTGGAACTTCCGACCAAGGGCGCGCGCAATAGAGCGGCCGAGCGAGGTTTTGCCCACGCCCGGAGGGCCCACGAAACACAGGATCGGCCCCTTCATGTCGGGCTTGAGTTCGAGCACGCTCAGGTAGTCCAGAACGCGGTCCTTTACCTTCTTCAGCTCGTAGTGGTCCTCGTCCAGAATCTCCTTGGCCTTGCTGATGTTGATCTTGGAGCCGGAGCTCTTGGCCCAGGGCAGGACGGCAAGCCACTCAATGTAGTTCCGGGTGAGGGAGTAGTCGGCTGCCATGGGAGACATGCGCGAAAGGCGCGTGAGTTCCTTCAGGGCTTCCTTCTTCACATCCTCGGGCATGCCGGCGGCTTCAATCTTCTGGCGCAACTCTTCAATTTCGCGCTGCCCCTCGTCAACATCGCCCAGTTCCTTCTGGATGGCCTTCAGCTGTTCGCG
>Ga0007854_10000316_pt1 | contig 32582 bp, 22 predicted proteins | sample CryBogCBH12Aug08_FD_60382 | JGI IMG/M metagenome (GOLD analysis project Ga0007854, IMG submission 60382) | Freshwater microbial communities from Crystal Bog, Wisconsin, USA - CBH12Aug08 | ecosystem: Environmental > Aquatic > Freshwater > Lake | place: Crystal Bog, Wisconsin, USA | collected... | reverse complement strand
AAAGCATAGGTGGTCACATGCAGAAAAATCACATCCACATCGGCTTCTCGAAACTGGTGGCCCGCCGCCATAGCCTTTTTCGGATTATCAATCAATCCGAGGTTCACCACCTCGACGCCGGGACGTTCCAGCTTTTTCTGAACCGTGCGGACGTAGCCTTCCAGGCGCGGCTTAAGGCCTTTGAACTGAGGCCAGTAGGTGTCAAGGCCGATGCCAAAGAGTCCGACGCGAAGTTGTCGTTTCATGGGTAGTCGGGAGGTCATGGAGGTGGTGTTTAAAAGTGAATTGTGGTTTTACACAGATCAGAAGGCAGGTTGGGCGTTTTGGTCCGGATTTTATCTCTTGTTGTTATGGTGTCGACGACGACGGCTCAAAGGTAAATGATATTTTGGATTTTTCACGAAGTTTCACCACGGGCAGCACCTCCCAACCGGCTTCAATCCGGCACCCCGTTTCAAGATGACGCAGACGGGTTGTGCCCTGCGGGAGCCGCACGTGCAGATTTCTGGTGAAAACATTGCCCGAAGGATTCTCCAACGTCACGCATACGCGATTCGTCTTGAATTCACGCGACACTAAAACATTCCCCTTGGCGGCCAGCTTATCAATATCAAAAGCAACGCCCTGCCGTTCCCACTCGGGGGGATCGGGGGAAAAACCGTAATAAACTCTTCGTCATCCGGATCCAAAAGCATCTGGGTGAAATTGCAAACCAAGGCGCCGTGGGCCGCCACCTCCGGGGTCTTCTTGAAATCCTCAAAATCACTCACAGTCTCACCGAAGCAGGTGTCGTCTAACATCCTGCGCAGCCAGCGTCTCCAAGAAACGAAGCAACTTTTTGAGCGAACTACTCGGGAGAAGAGAATCTTTACGAAGTCAACCGTCAGTAATTTAATCAGCTTCAATTCAGTTCGGAACATAGCCTGATCTTCATTTTTTAATAAAAAGAAACAGTCACATGCCAGTATGCCAATCCAGTAATCACGCCATAGCGTGACTCAATTTGGCTACTGCTTGAGCCCGCGAATTGACGTGAAGTTTCTCGTATATACGGCGAATGAAATTATTAACGGTAAACGGGCTGATATTTAGTTGCATGGCGATTTCCTTGTACAGAAATCCTTGCGCCAGCAATCGCAGAATTGCGTCCTCGCGTGGTGAAAGCGAAGCCAACTGATCAGCTGTTTCAGGCACCTGACGGAAGGCTTCAACCACCTTACGTGCAATGTGACCATTCATCGGCGAGGCACCCGCGTGCGCATCGCGAATCGCTGCGATCAAGTCTTTGCGAGGGGTGCGTTTCAACATATAGCCGGTTGCACCCGCAGACAAAGCGGCGAATATGTGTTCAACATCCTCATAGACTGTCAACATGATGAATTGAGTGGCGGGTGAAAAACCCTTGGCCTTGCGCACGAACTCAATCCCGTTCATGCCACTCATATCAAGATTGATATCTACAAGCATTACATCCGGCTGCGATAATTGCAATGCCTGCAATGCGCTGGGCGCATCACCGTGGCATGAACCCACTTCAATGTCCTTTGCCTGTCTAAGCCAACTTGACAAAATATCGCGCAACCCAGCATCATCTTCGAGAATGCATACTTTTATCAGACTCATTCTTAATTTTTGCTTTTTACTTCTCATATGGAAAGTGACTAATTATCACTACACGGCCTTGGCGTGTGATAATGGCACGGAAAACCTCACCAAGGTTCCCTTCGGCTGATTGGCCACGATCTCACAAGATCCACCCAACAGACACAATCGCTCACTCATGTTTGTTAAACCAAACCCCTGACGCTTATGGGCACCGCCATTGAAAGCAAATCCGTCACCGTCATCAGCAATGACCAGAGTAAAATAATGCTTTTTGAGGGTCATAGAAACCAAAACATTATTCGCATGGGCATGGCGAACAGCGTTGTTTATGGCCTCCTTGCATGCAAGGAACACGTTGTGACGCATTTCCGCGGACATGGGTAACGGAGGTATGACTTCTGGAATATCCAGCCGACAATGCAGGTTCGCAGTGGTAATAAAATCCTGTGCAAAGAGACAGATATAGCTGACCAAACCTTCTAAAGTATCTTGGCGCGGATTCACGGCCCAAACAACTTCGTCCATTGACCGGGTTAGACCTCGCACAGTTTCATGAATTATAGTAAGCTCCTTTGGGTTTTGTTGGTTGTCATCGTCGGCCGGCTGACTTAACATCAGTATGCGTGTAAGACTCGAGCCCAACTCATCGTGAATGTCCCGCGCTATCCTCGTGCGCTCCTGGTCCAAAGCACCCTGACGCTTGAGTTCTTTTAAGTGGCGCTGATATCTCAAAGATGCGATTTGCATCCAGATAGACAAAGTCACAAAAAACACTAAACCTAAAGTAAGTCCTTTGAACCACCAGGTTTGCCACCAAACAGGTATGACTGCCAATGTGATACTAGCCCCCTGTAGGTTCCAAATACCGTCACCATTACATGCAATTACCTGGAATTCATGGTCGCTAGGCGCCAGCGAATCGAACTCCACCGAACGTTCCGAACCCAAATCAATCCAAGTTTTATCCTCGCCTTTCAACCGATACCGGAACTTGACCCGTTCCGGAGCTGTAAAACTCAATGCCGTAAATATTATTTTTATATGTCTAGGCAATGGACCAAGCCGCAGTTCAGATCTAGCAGGCAAAATACTGTTCTGTACTAGAACCTTTTCAATTACAACTGCCGGCGGAGGTTCAGTCTTGAATTCCACTTCTGGGTCAATCACAACAGCGCCTTTATCGGTTGAAAACCAAAGATGACCATCTTTTGTCCGGCAGGCATTGGGCTGAAACCCGCTGGCACATTGCACAGTTGGCATGCCATCCACACGATTAAATAATCTCGTTTCTAGCATGCTCTTCCGTTTGGCCGCAACGGCAAAACAGTCATTTTTATTCAAACGGATAATTCCCTCATGTGTACCCACCCAAAGGTTGCTTAAACCATCTTCAAGAATTGAGTAAATAGTGTCCGCTATGAAACCATTAGTGACATTGAAGAAATTGAGTTTGCCTGCCCGCAGACACGCCAGTCCATGTCCACCGGTTCCAATCCACAGATTCCCTTCCTGATCTTCATAAAGTGCCCATACAGTTGCCATCGCCCCCGATGCCGAGTTATCAATGCGTTCCCAATGTCCATCACGCAAGCGCAATAATCCCTGACCCTGAGTACCAACCCATTCTGAACCTTCTTTACTTTCGACGATTGCCCTGACATCAATTGGCCCAATGCCCACTGGTGTGGGGTATGCAGTAAGCTCACCCTTGCTCAAAGAAAATAGACCTTTAGTGCCACCAATCCAAAGGCGTTCTTTAGCCCCCGCGAACAAACTTCGGGCTTCGCCGGAAGGAAGTGGCGCGTCCGGAAATTTGTTAAGTTGCCCGTTTGTCATATACCACAACCCTTCGCGCATCGTTCCAATCCAAAGCCGATTCTGCTGATCTCGCACCAAAGCTCGGATAGATTGCGGCGTTGCCGACCATAACTTTGGCTTGACTTTTCGGCCAGCAAACTGCCATAAACCATCGCCATCACTTCCGACCCACATACTTCCGTCAGCGCCTTCGGCCAAACCTGTGGCTACCGACTCGCTTTGCAAATGGTCCCACGATACCGAACCGATTTGCGACTGTTTGACCCTGGCCAATCCACGTCTTGTCGCAACCCAAATATTGCCCTCATGATCCTGCGCCAAACAAAGAACATAGTTGGAAGGCAACCCTTCTTGTGTTGATATCTGCGTCATCTGATGTTTGAGATTGAAACAGACTAAACCTTTCCCATTTGTTCCAAACCAAATGCGTCCTTCGCGATCCACTAAAGAAATATTTTGATTGAATGTGGCATCGGTAGTAAGTGACGTTTTAACAGGCTGTGACCACACACCTAACCGCCTGCACCATATCTGTTCATCAGTCCATACCCACACTATTCCGGTGGCTCCACTATTTATTCCTTTAAATGTTCCCACCAATCTACCTGGCACGTTTATAGTCATCCATTTTCCAGCGCGGCTTTCCCAGATTGTCTTATCTCCTAAAACGAGAAGTGAATTACCATCGGCTTTAGCTGCTCCAATAAATCCCTGATTGTCACCACCAGGCAAACTAATTTCTTCCAAGCTGTCCTGACGGTTGCAACTTAATAAGATGCCACTCTTTGTGACAAATAAATACCGTCCGTTGTTCATATTGACCGGGGCACATGCTAATCCTCCGTATCTTTCACTTTTGGCAATCACTTGCAATTTTCCATCCTGGAATCTGGCTATGGCACCAGTGTTCATTGTAACCCATAATGAACTATCGCCTTCGCTTTGGAAAATTCTTTCAGCTCGATTGCCCTCACTTTCCTCCAGTGAATTAAAGTCTGAATTGCGGCAATAAACTAATTCGCCGGATTCCATGCGCGCTAAAGATTCTCCTTTACTGGTAATGACTATCTGATTGAAGCCGCCGCTTTTTAGATTAAACCCATTAGACTGATTGAATTGAAGAAAATGAACCCCATCAAATCTGGCTATGCCGTTAATTGTGCTGAGCCAAAGATAGCCATCTGGTGACTGCGCTACTCCGGTCACCGTACTACTTGGCAACCCACTTTCAAAATCCCACATCCTGACTATGAAATATTCCTCACCTCCGCGCACAGGACAATCAACGACCATAGTCGCCACAAAGAGTAGCATCGCTGATATCCTTCGCATCATAATAAACATGACTCCTGTTTAGCTAAACTCTCACAAATAGGTTTCCGATCTCGTGCTATTTTATCTGCTTATTTTTTAACTCATGTCGCTTTTCGCGAGGACACCCGAAGATTTTTAACTTTTGATCCCGTTTACCTTAAAAGAAACACATCTTTTTAAATCATCTCCCACGCTAGTCCCATTCACATCTATCGCCAGTCACGCATAAATATCCATTATTTGCAATTCTTAATCAGTTCCATTTATTTTAATTGAACTTAAACTTCACTTCATTGCCTTGTCAAGCTGATTGATACAGCAACATTTGGCAAGCAGGCTGTTTGACATAACGTTAAAGTCTCAAATCGGCTAGGAACGAGGCAGATTTAAAATGCGGCATTTCGACTTGCTTGTGGGCGGGTTAAGTGGAATGGTCCGGATAATGAGTAATTTTTGGAAACAAAATATTTTGTTGCGAATTAAAATGATTAACGGGTGGATTATCTCGACTCTATCACGGCGGATCCGGTTATATCCTTTTCCAAAATCCACCGAAGGGATTCGCGCCTGGAACTAGTAGGTTGGCCGTTGACGAGAAGGCCGTAAGAAGATTTCGTTGCCGGAATTTCAACATGCGCTGCCATTTGGGGTGGCAAATTAAGCGAAAGTTTGAAGCTGTCAGAATTATTCCACGCTATGGTAATTGCGCCCAGCGGCGTTGGCACTTTCCCTTCTGCATTTGTCAAGGGGCCGGTGTGCGGACGGATCAAAGCACGCTTCCAGCCGGGAGCAAGTGGTTGCGCACCGAGCACAAAACGCGGCAGTAAATTCGCAGGAGCCGCACCCCAAGCATGGTTCCAATCTTGATTTGGCTTGTAACGCTGGTCCCACGCTTCCCATGTGATCGTGGCACCACTTTCAACCATGTGCCTCCAACTGCGGTCGCCCGGCGCAGTCATTAACGCGATGGCACTTGAATCATCATCATTTTCAAAAATGCCTTCGAGCAGATATTGCGCACCATAGACTGAGCAGTTCATGCCGCGTCTGCCCAACCATTGCGCGATATGCACGCGGTTTTCCGGTGGAACGAGACCGAAGGCTAGCGGGAAAAAATTAGCGTGCAGAGAGTTATGGTCCGTACCCACGCCGTCACGATAGAGGCCGCGCGTGGGGTCGAAGAGTTCTTTCTGAAAAGCAATTTGTGCGACCCGTTCGCGCTCAGAGAAATCATTCGCGTCGTCGGTTTGGTTCAGAGCAAGGGCGATTTCGGTCATGAGCGCAAGGGCGTGGAGATGAAACGCATTGATGACGGTGTTTACCGGCGTGAAGACGAAGCCGTCGCGCTCGCCATTGGGCCAATCCACCAAGTCATTTCGCTTTTGCTGTGCTTGGTTGCTGCGGATGAGACCGTCGGCACCAGCGCGATCAAGCTGAAGTTTGGATTTTAGTTCGACGTAGCGCGGAGCCAACCAGTTAGTGTCACCGGTCTGCATCCAGTCAGCGTAAGCCATGAATATCATGTGCGATGCCCATTCGGTCGGCCAAGTTGGCTGCCTCATCAAGCGATCAAATGTGTCGCGCGCCATTTGCACATCACCATCGGCGTAAAAGCGACCGAGTTGAGAAAAATAGGCATCCGCTTCGTATGCGATGCGCTCACGGTCACCGTCCACATAAATACCGGCAAACGTAGTGGCTTTAATAGAATAACGGCACAAATCCCAGATGCGGTTGAGCATTATATCGGAAGAATTAAAAGTTGAAGCGGTTTCATCCCAGTTGCTGGCAAAGGCGGCGCGGCGGCGAATTTGTTCCGGCTTCAACTGGCCGGGCCAATTCTCGATTTCCACCCAGCGAAATGGAAGTACTACCCCAAATTCCGTTGGCATCAGTACAGCGGTTGGCGGTGTTGTGTTGCGCTTGTCCGCCGATGGTGCAACGATGAGTGGCTTATCGCCACAAAGTCTAGCTACGACTTGTGCGTAGCGGACGCTGCCAGGCGGCTTGCGGTTGATGCGGCCATCGGCCAAGGCTTCACCAAAATGGATGATGATCACATTGGTGGCGTTGGCTGGTGGCGTTATGCAAAGATTGCCAAAGGCGACACGGCCAAAATCTAGTTGCATGACCCCAGTTGTTGTATTTATAATTTGCACGGGTGACTGCTCAACTAGGTGTATGGGAGCACTGTAGGCAGTTGCACACACTGCCAACAGCAGCACTGAGATGGCATACAGATTGGAACTGCGTTTTGATGATTGACGGCCCAAACGAATAATCAGGTTGTTCATGAAAAGTGAAAATGGCTATGCTTTAGTCTATTGAATGACACTTACCAACCAGCGCTAAATTAATCTAAGTATTCGACCAAGACGCCTGCACATAATGCATTCCACGTCGCGATATCAGTGAATAAAGTGGTTCGGCTCATTTCAAATCTCGGATGCGGAAATTATTTCCGCTGGCTGCTGAAATACATGATGCTTCAACGAGTTCCATTGAGGCAACGCCGAGATCTCCGGGCGAACCGTTTGGCGCTTTACCGTGAATCACGTCCACAAAATTCAGCGCGGGTAATTGCGCGGGATAGATTTCGCTTTCGGCCAGCGGTGGAAACTCCGTTCGTTTGTTGTTAAAATCAATAAGTGTCATCGTTCCGCGCCACAATTCGAGTTGCAAGATGGCTTGGCTCCCAAACACGCGAACTTCGTAATTGCGTTCGCACAATGGCGTTGCGCCGGTACTGGCGACGGTGACAAGCGCACCATTTTCCATCCTCACCGTGAGCGTGTTGTAGATGTCGTTCACGGAACCGTCGTTGTCGAAGTGCGCAAATACCTCCACCGGACGATAGCCAGTCAAAAACATTAGGTAAGCCGCCGTGTGCGAGACCTGACAGTAAATCTGGCCACCGCCGGCAATGGCAGGGTCGTTGTAGGAACCATGGCACGGCTCGACATAAATGTTTTCCATTCCGTGAGTGGGCGAGGTGTTGATGCCCTTGAGTAGCTTGTCTATGGGATTGGTCATCAACACTGAAATCATTTTTATGTCCCCAAGCTTGCCGGACTGGATAAGTCGCCGGGCCTCGACACCATGCCGAGTATAATGCCAGGGGCAACTAATCAGTAAATGCAAATGCTTCCGCGCCGCAATTTCAACCAACTCGCGCGCTTCGGCGGCAGTAAAGGTCATTGGTTTTTCCAGCAGCACATGTCGTCCGCTTTCCAGTGCAGCCCTAGCTTGAATATAATGGACGTTTGGCGTTGAAGATACGATGACGGCGTCGAGCCCTGGCAAGGCGAGCAACTCATCAACGCTAACGCAGGCATGCCGGGCACCAAAGTCGAGCGCTACGCGCTCGGCATTCGCGCGTTCACGGCTTTGTACGGCAAGGAGTTCCGCGTCCGGATGCAACTTGATGGCGGGTAAGTGGGCAAATGTGGCCCACCAACCAACACCTATCACCCCAATGCGAACTCGTCTCATAAATCCATCAGTTAACCAGCACGAAACTCATTTTTTGGTGAAATGTCGAACTTTCCCTCATCAAACCAGAGAGCTTATTCAATATTAGGACCTTTCGGTGAAGTCCAAATCAATGCGTTCAATTCACGATTGGCAGCTTTCGGGCCTTCTGGTAGTTCACCCGGCCCGGGCGGCGGTAGAGATACTTTACCGGTAGCAGCCCACTCTGTTCCGCGTGCAAAAGTGATTTGAAACCCGAGTCCATTCAACGCCTGAATGTCATGTCCCAGTGTTGTGTGAAAAACTCTGCCCTGGCCGTAATGAACTACCATTAGCATCGGTTCGGGAACATGCGTCACATCCGAAACAGCATAGGCTAGGACGGTCACATTGGTTGCCGGACCGCGTAAACGATTATAAAGTTCGTCCTGCGCGTGCATCCATTTCAAAGGTAGGCCTTGCATGATAGGATGATCCGGCACACTCGTCTCCACCAAAAACTCATGTCGTTTACCATGATTGCCGGATGGCCCGGGCAATTGTAACGCCGTCCAAACGCCATTTTTAAGTCGCAAATACGGGCCGGACTGCTCGGTACGACCATTCCAGCCCCCAATACCGATCATCTCGTTATATTCCGGCCAGTCGGTAAAGGCATTATCCGCGGCGTGAAAACTCACAAAACCGCCACCGTTTTTGATGAAGGTGACAAACTCCGCGCGCACTTCCTGCGGCCAATCTTCGCCATTGTAATTGGAAATGAGTACATCGTAATCCGAGAAATGCGGATGCCATTTGGCCCAAAGCGCTGAGAATTTAGCCTGGCGCACACGGGCTGAATCGTTGAATTTTCTGACCGCTTCAGAATGTGCGGCGAATTGTTGCGGGGTGGCACCTTCCGGCAACTGCGGAACTTGTGGCATGGCGGGCGGCGTGGTGGAAACATCCACCGAGAAAATACCAGCGTTTTCCAAAATCATTTTTAACCGCGGGGTAGTTTCCTGCCAATGGTGATTATTCTGTCCATCGATAATCAGGGCTTTTATTTTTGACGCATCCGCTTGCGGGGTGGAAACAAATAACGTTAGCAACAGCAGCAGCGGGGAGAGCAACATGCATTTTTTCATAACCTTTAATTTTGTCGGCAATAATCATTCAGTAGCCAAGCCCCCATTCATAAGCTTGACTTCCGAATCATTCTTTTGCGCCGGACCAGGCGTGCTGCGGCCGTCGCGTTTATACTTTTCCAGGAGTTCCTTCAATCGGCTCACAATTTCGGGGTGTTCGCCATAATGATTGCGCCGTTCGGAGAGGTCTTCGTGCACATTAAATAGCTGGCCGGGGAAATTGTCCGAGACATAGCCGCGATCATCCTTCAGCCATTGTGGCTCGCCACGCACACCGTTATCGTCGCCAGTCGGTGAATCAATAAACACCCAGTCCCCCTTACGAATAGCAAATTTGCCGGATCCGCCGTTATAGACAGTGGCCTCGCGCGCGGGTGCATCTCGCTGTTGTTGGAGAAGAACCGGCAGGATGTTATAGCTATCTTCGCCGGCATTGGGCGGCACCTCTATGCCAAGTAACGCCGCAATGGTGGCCATGAAATCCATGTGGCAGATTGTTACGCCGCTCACGGCGTCTGCTTCAATATGGCCCGGCCAGCGTGCGATAAACGGCAGGCGATGCCCGCCTTCCCAAGTATCCCGTTTAGCTCCACGCAAAATCCCCATGCTGTAATGCCGATATTGTCGCGCCCGATCATATACACCGGGGTTCACTTCGCCAGTAACCTCGGGTCCGTTGTCGCTGGTAAAAATAACCAGTGTGCTGTTCTCCATGCCCGTCCGCCGCAGCGCGTCAAGAACCTGTCCCACCGTCCAGTCAGTTTGGACCACGAAGTCCCCATAATCACCCGCCTTTGATTTTCCTTTGAACTCCGGTGCGGGTATGACGGGATAGTGCGGAGATGTCAGGGAAAAATAGAGGAAGAAGGGTTTGCCTGACGCTGCATTGGTTTCAATCCACTTTACGGCATGACGCGTCAGTTCGGGAAGTATATCCACCAATTTCCAGCCAGGAAGCATTGGGCCAGGACGGTTAAATAGCTCGGACCGACCGGCATCAGGGACAGAAGGAATGCCCAGTGTGTGATTGTTTTCGATGAAGCAATATGGCGGGAAGTTAGGTAAATCAACGCCGAAGTAATAATCAAAGCCAAGCTCGGTCGGTCCACCGGTAATGGCCTTAGTAAAGTCCACGTTGCTTAAGCGGTTCGACATGCTGGATGGTGGCAAGCCATCCTTCGTCGGCCAGTTCCAGCCTAGGTGCCATTTGCCAATGGCGGCGGTTGTGTATCCGTATCGCCTCAGTAGCGAAGCGACAGTGAGCCTTTCCGTTGGGATAATTGGTTTGCCCCACGCTGGAACCACGCCGTGTTTGAGTTGCGAACGCCATGGATAACGACCCGTAAGAAGTGAATAACGCGAGGGCGAACACACAGATGACGACGCATGTGCGTCCGTAAATCGCATGCCTTGTGCAGCCAGATGGTCAAGATTGGGGGTTGGAATCTTGGAATCGTGGTTGTAGCACCCCAGGTCGCCAAAACCCAAATCATCGGCCAGAATAACAACAATGTTGGGTTTATTTCTGAAGGCATCGACCGAGTCCTGGGCCGCAAGAATGTTACGTGTGAATAAGCTAATACAGATAACGACAAGACCAACAGCACGGAACTGTGAGGCATATACTTTCAGATGGGCGGGTTTGTTCGAGTTCATGGGATAGATTTGGATTCGGGGACAATGATAGCCATAGTCATGGGGCTTTTTTCAACCCCTCCCACTTAACCACCCAGCTGCCATCGGATGGAAAACCTGGCGCTGGCCTGTCTGGACAACCATCCCAACCCGCTGCCATCATGGCGACGGCATAAAGCAGACCTCCGTTTCCGGGCATATACCAACCCCCATTCAGACCGCGCGTGTCATAGTGGTTATTGCTGCCGAGGTCCTTGAACAAGGCATCGATCGCGATTTGTGGTTCGCCGTTGCGAGCGGCGGCCATCGCCACCCACGGAAAATCCCAGCCCCAGCAACTTTTCCAATCCCACGTCTGCCACACTTTCAGCAGCGTGCGATGGGCAATCTCGTGATCAACACCTTCGATGGACGGCAGCATTCCGAAGACACCAGTTGGATCTGGATGGCCCGAGACGCGGTTGGTAAAAGTGTCCAACCATTCCGCCGAGTTGACAAACACACCATCGTGAACCGGCAAAGGCGCCAGGTGCTGCCGGACTTCGTCCCAATGCGGTTCCCGGGCAAGGCCCAGGCGTTGCCGCCAAATCTGAGCCTGGTCCAATCCCCAGCGCCAGTAGGCCAGGTCAAAAACCCCATCCCGCGTGAAGCCTTGCTCGCTGGGCACCATGTCAGGAACGAGCGAAAAAAATCCATTGGTTACGTCAAGGGTCGGATAATCGGCCATGTATTCAGCCGTGCCGAAGACGATATCGCGCCATTTCTCCAGCGTCGCGCGGGTGGGGTGCAGCCGGTAATCCAATTCAGCAAAAAATATGGGATGCGGTTCCTTCCAGAGCAAAACCTGATTGGCATTCCACGGGGCACTGCGGCCTTCTGGTCCGACCGACTTAGGCCATTGTAATCCGCGATATCCAAGTTGCGCCGCCAGCGCGCGGGCAGAAGGAGTAAAACTTTGATAACAATCAATGGCTTTCTCCGCCATCGACCAGCGATCCCACAAGGCATAATGGGCGAGGTGCCACCAAAGCATCTCCATGTGAAATTGTCCCCGCCAGGGATCAATCTGCATCAGTCCCGACTCCGACTCCGGCCAACTGCCGGCGTTCTGCGCCGCCATCAAATATTGCGAAAGGACAATCCGCCGTTCCAATTCAAACCACCGCGCATCTTTGCTTTCCGAAAGATCAATGGCGCCACCGGTGCTCCAGAAATGCTTCCAATAACTGGAGGTCGTGGCGAAGGAGGCTGAAACCTTGGGTAAGTAATCGGGAAGGTTTAAAGGTGAAAAGGCGAGCATAAATTCAAGCCGCTTGCACCCCGATGCCGACAGGACGAATTGATGAGGTGAACCGTTGGTGGCGGCGGCTAAATCCCCGCCATCGGACCAGGCAAGGCTGGCCAGATAGGTGGTGGCATCCACGACCCGAAGAAAATCGGCGCGAGTTTTACCCCTTTTAGTCATTTCAGTTTTGTGCCCGTCAATCCTGGAGAAATTGCCGATTGAGCTCCGGTTGTTAAGCGCGGGGTAGGAAAAATCAAGGCCCACCTGCAACGCGCCATTCTCGATCAACGGAGATTCAATACGCACCACCACGGCATCCATCTCCGGATCAACGCAGGTTTCAACCCCCACCGGTTTACCGTCTATTTGGAAATGGGATGATTGTTTACCCGACCATAAATCCAGCGTCCGGGTGATTTCATGAATCTCATTTTTCTTCAAAGCCGCACCACCGGTCCGGCACAAACGCAAACGTCCAAGATTTAATATGTGCGGATTATCAAACATCCATTGCCGAAGGTCATCCGTGTTTGGCGGGAATTCATCCGGCCCACGGCTGCGCCCCTGCTGATATGTGCCGGCGGGCGGAACCCGGTCTGCGGTCCAACCGGCCGGCAGCGGAAAAGAGTGCCAGGCCCAATGCGCCATGGAATTGCCTCCGAAAGTCTGAAGCCCGGTGCCGTCGGCCGTAAAACAGAACTCGCCGTTGCCGAGCGGAATGGTTCCGGTCTGGTCATTCCATTCTATGTTGTGCCTAGTCACTAGCGCGTGGCGGTCAATTGGATTGCTGTTGGAAGACTTCGGCGCATTTGCTGCGTAAAGCTCCGGGATCGGCGCGAGCAATAGGGTGGCGAGCAGGAAGCTGGTGATTTTCATTAATTGGATGTGGATTGCCGATGTTTGTTCGAAGGATGATCTGAATACTAAACTTTATTTGTCGCCGGGCATAATTGCCACGCCATAAGTCTCGAGCGTTTTGGTTTCGCCGTTGCGCAGGTGGACTATTGCCGGGGTGGAGCGGGTATTCACCGCGATACAGCCAGCGGGCTTACCGTCAACGGTAACTCTTTCTGTGACAACGACACCCGGATCGCTCTTATTTTCTGACCTCGGCAGGAGGCCATTCATGAATTCACTTAAACATTCATCGTCTGGCTGGGTGCCAAACACAATGACGCGGCCTTTGCCAACCGGACATTCTACGATCGCGGCAAAACCATCTAGCGGACCTCCGGTGTATTTTGCCAACACATGATGCGAAGCATCCGTCTCATACGCGTCACACCACCAGCGGCAGCCAAAGGTCTTTTGGCCGACAACCAGTTTAGTCACCCCACCGGGAGTCATGCGGTGCCGAACATGAATACCCAGCCACTTTTCAAATTCCGCACCATAGCAGGCATCGGAATGCGCCGTCGCCTCAACGGTGCGGCACGCGGACAAGGGACCCAGCACCCAGGTGCCGCCGTTTTCAACGAATTTTTTTAGTTGTGCCATGGATTCCACATTCAACGCTGGAGTATATGGCGAAAAAACAACCTGATATTGATCTAATATCATACCCGCTCCGGGCATGACCAGGTCACAAACCATTCCCAAATCCACCAATTGATTAAAATAGGCGAAGATCGCGCTGTCATATTTGAATCCGGCCGCAATCGGTGAGACTTCGAACTGCCATTGCATCGGAATTCCGTATTCGAGCGCGACGGTGGCGGGCCTAGGTTTGGTTGAGCGCAGCCAGTCAGCATTGTCCTTTAGTTCATTAGCCACGCGGCTAATTTCCGGAGTGTTGGCGCATTGGTCGCCCCATGGGTAGATCAGACTGCCGTGTTCCTGTTCTTGCCCCGCCCAGTGAGCACGCCATAGCCAAAAGCTTACCGACTCGCCACCGAGCGCATAGATGAGCCACATTTTTGCCCGCAACGCACCGGGCGCATGTTCAAAACTGCCAGCGTCAGCCACGACGGTTCCAGCGCTGTGGGTGCTGGCAGTCTCCGCCAGCCAGAAGGGCTTGTTTAAACACCGCATCCAGCTGCTTTCAAAAGCGTAGCGCATTAAATTGGACGTGCCCGCGTAACTGTCAGTGCCGACGATGTCCAAGTCCCGAAAAAGAGCGGCGAGATCAATTTCTTGGGCTACAGGATTATGGGCATTCGTGGTAATTGGCTTGTTAGAATGGCGGTGCAATGCCACGACTTGAGCTTCACAAAATGAAATATAGCTGTCGCTGATGAACTGCCGGTAAGCCGCCAACAAAGATGGATGGTGGGACGCAAGCGTGGGATTCGGCAGTGGAACTTGATCGAACGACTGGTATTCCTGACTCCACAGGACAGTGAGCCAAGCCGCGTTCAACTTTTCAATGGTGCCAAAATGGTTTTGCAACCAGGCGTGAAAGGCCCGCTCACAGTTGGTGCAATAGCAGTCGCCAAACAACTCGTTATCAATCTGCCACGCCACGATGCCAGGGTCGTGGCCGAATTCCACACTTAGCCGGTCGGCAATCTCCACCGCGTAATGCCGATATGTGTCGGAATTGGGACAATATTGCCGCCGGCCGCCATGACTCAGGGTTTGCCCCGCAGCGTTCATCCGCAGAATGTCGGGATGCGCTTCCGTGAGCCAGATAGGCGGCGCTGCGGTTGGCGTGCACAGTACCACCCCAATGCCTGCCCGGTGAAACTTGTCCACCGCCTGATGCAACCACGCCCAATCATATTTGCCATCGCTGGGTTCCATGCGGCACCAGGCAAACTCGCCGAAACGAACCAAATTAATGCCCGTGTTTGTCATCTGAACTATATCAGTATCAATCCGATTTCCAGCTACTTCTGGATAATAGGACACACCGACGTAGGGGGGCAAAGCAAGGGTCTCCGACAAACCTGCGAAGACGTCCGTAGTGGCAGTGACTAGAATCACTACCAAATAAAAAATATAAATCCTTTTAAAATACATTTAGATCAAAGTGTTATTAGTTTTGGCTTTGTGAGCATAGCGAGGAATCGATTTGATGAAAGGTTTCCCGAATTTCCGAACTTTTGCCAAGGGATAGAAACACGTCATATTCAAAGACAAAACCAGGGGTAATGGCAAATTTCACCAGCGGCGCGAAATACGAACAGGACGCATTCGTAAGCTGGCCGTCGCCAAAGCGATAACACGTAAGAGTATCCGCACCCCGATTATAAGCCCCCACGCCAAAATCGTTTTTGTCCATATAGGCGGCCCAATGCTCGGTGATTCGACGTTCTTCATTAGGCCAACCGGGTTTGGAACGATTAAGTGGTTTTTCCGTCCAAGGATCCGGCCCATCATAAAGCACCAGAGTGTCAAGGTCGGGCTGTGCGAAGAATGCCGGAACTTCCTGCGAACGCATGGGCTGTGAATTTGTGCCGTGATAAGTCATTTTAAAATGAACGTGCGCTACTTTGCCGGTGAGCGTAATCCACTCCTCCATCCTTACCTCAGGCAAGTCTGAGCCACTCGCCCAATGTTTAGGGAGGGTTTGGGCATAAATCTGATTGGTGGTCACGTTCAAATGCAATACTTTTGACGAGTCTCCGCGCGCGTCACCTCCCTGCACCGGATTCCACGTCCAAGAGTTTTTCCACCAAGTGGAACCATCGCTTTGCCCGTAATATGACTGTTGCACCATGCGACCGCAGTCCCAGTGGTTGATGAGATTGCGAGCGGAACCAGAAACCGAAAACCAACCGATTGCCGCGCCGGATTTTTCCAACACGCCAATCCTTACTTGACCGTTATCAAGAAAAGCCCACTGACTGGCTGGGCAGGTCAACTCGGCACTGATCCCCAAACATAAGCAACTTAAAAAAGTTGGAATAAAGTTCAATAATTTCACTGTATTCAATCCCATTCTATAAAATCCCGCTTGGCGATCGCGAGGAGAGCCTAGATTAGACATATCATGCGAATGACCTTTTATTATCTTAACCAAATCAGACATTTACTTGGAACTTGGGGGATTCAAAGCAAATATTTTCATACCGGCACGTATCGGCTTCAAGTGACTTGTTCTCACTACATAAAGCAAACGGGATTGTATACTTAGCAAACCCACATTGTTTGCAAAAGTCAATCTTTTTTTTGAGGTTAAAACCAGTGTTTTCGGCGGGATGATTGGCCGCTAGTTTTTGGGCCTTGTTGGGAAATTGCTAGGTGCGCATTATTCAGCATTCTCAGCGCAAACATGGCCATGACCCTTCGACAATGACGGTCTGATGCGTTTGCCAAAAGTATATAAGCCCGCCAGTCCATTGGCATCAGAACATAATTCGGCATTCAACTCGCCAAAGAGTGCCGTGTTTTGGCGCAGCTTAATCGCATTAGAAGCCTCCGAAGGAAGGGGAAAACACGGAGCGTAGTATTAAATCCCGGTCGGAGCTTAGACGGTAATCCCAAACGACCAAACCATCAGTTTTACTTGGTAGTTTGAACTCTCCCTTGAGGCGTCCGCTCAGCAGCCATTGTTTTAAAAGCCTCGACCGCTTTCAAAGCAGAGGCATCACCTTTGGAGGCGGCATCGAACATGTGTTCGTGCAACACCGCAAGCGCGTCCTGCAAAGCAACGAGTTGTTCGGGAGTGATGTCGCGTCGCAACAGGGAAACCAAGTTAGACTGTGCGGCCAAATAATTATTGGACTTGCTGGCGGTGAGTCCGCTTTCCCAAATCTGCCGAATCTCTGGTTCGGCTTTGTCAAAAGCAGACTTGTTGACAGTGCGCCGATCGCAGCCGTTGAGCAGGAAGCAAATCGTGGTTAGACACGCGATTCCAAAGAAATTTTTTATCATGTGGGCGTTGCTTAGCTAGTGTCCATTGGCTGTTCCAGGATTGCACCAAATACCGTTCCGATTGTTATCTAATGCTAGCGCTGCCCAGTCGGTAAATTTAACAAATTGCGTATTGCCGCTGATCCCGAGCACGGAGCCGCCGAGCTTCCCATGACGGTGGCCAAGGCACGCGTCTGCAGGTGAAGGATCGGCTGCGCCATCATTGTATTCGAATCCACCGCCCGGTGAAAAATCATCCGGCTCATACATAATGTAGGCATCCTGCCGAAACGCCGTTATCTTGTAAGATCCGGTGTTTAATGCACCGAATCCACATATCGCGCCACTCTCCAAATAGGTTGACAGTTTTTGCAAACGAAATACGAAGCCGTAAGCATTGGTCCGCGTGTCGATGGGACAGCGGTAAATGGACATATTCTTGATGTATTGCCACAGCAAACCGCCTTGGTATCCAGCAAGGTCGGGGTTGGGTGGGACGCTCAGGCCGGTGCCATCGTAAAGCCAGCCCTTGCACCAAGGCGGATTCCAGTTTGGAGGCGGCATAAAATCCTGGTTATCGGTTACATATAGATGTGTGGCCAAACCGAGCTGCCGCATATTGTTGATACACTGCATTCGTATGGCTTTACCTTTGGCACTCGACAGCGCTGGCAACAACATCGCCGCCAGGATCGCGATGATGGCGATAACTACCAGCAGTTCGATGAGCGTAAAGCCTTTCCGTCTAGATGATTTTACAAGCATGAATGCTTTGAAGGATAGCATTTAAATAAGAATTAAAAAGTGACTAAAATTAGTCAATGTATGGTAGCGGGCTTGTATACTTAGCACACGCACATTGTTTGAAAAAGCACAATGTTTGTGCGGTTAAAACCAGTGTTTTCGGCGGGTTGATTTGGCCGCTGGTTTTTGGGCCTTTGGGGAAGTGGCTAAGCCCAGATTATGTAGCATTCTAAGGGCAAAAGTGGTCGCCACCCTTCGATATTGCCGGTTCGATGCGATTTTTAAGGCATACAAGCCTGAAAAGTAAGCGGCGAATGAGTTTGATTTCTTTGACAGAGGTCGGGACGACTGGTAGCACGGAATCTGCCAGACACACCAACTTTAACGGCTTGGATTAATGGGTGAATCTCCTTATGTTGTATTATTTACGATGCGCGTAGTGATAATAAGTCACTTTCCGCTTGGCGGATGATTCTCCAGAATAATTTGGGACACACATTCGAGTCAGGTCACTTGAGTTTGATGCCAGTTTGGACGAGGTGTTTTGAGGTAACCGCTCAATTTTTTCAGTGTTCTAAAACAGATGACGACGAAACATATCACAACGGCGACGGCTTACTTCCGAAACCTGAGCATATTCAGTTTCATGACCGGCGCCTTACTGCTGGTAATAACCGGGGCTAAAGTCGGCGCAGCGCCCGTCTGGCTAGACGATTTGGATCTCAGCGTCACTTCCCAAAGCACAGGCAATCCGCACAAAAACCAGTCGGTGGACGGTCATGACTTGAGCATCGGAGGTCAGTCCTTTGCTCACGGTCTAGGCACGCATTGTGACAGCATGCTTTATGTAAACCTGAACGGTGGCGCAAAGTGGTTTTCTGCCAGCGTCGGCGTAGATGGCGAAGTGAAGAGCCCGCGGGCGAGCGTTGAGTTCATTCTTATTGGTGATGGAAAGGAACTATGGCATAGCGGAGTTCTTCACGCCGGAGAGACGGCAAAACCGGTGAAGGTGAATCTGACCGGCATCAAAATCCTTGTGCTGGAGGCGTATGCGGCGGGCCGAGGAATCGCTTCCGACCATGCGGATTGGGCCGATGCCCGATTTGATGTGGCAGACGGCGCCCAACTTGCAACCGTGCCGGTCCCAACAGAGCCAGAAATCATTTTGACCCCGACAGCTTCCCCGAAACCGCGTATCAATGGCGCCCCGCTTTTTGGAGTCCGTCCCGGCTCCCCATTTCAGTTCACCATCCCTGCCACGGGAGACCGGCCCATGACCTTCGGCGCAGATCAGTTGCCCGCCGGGCTCAAGTTGGACCCCAAAACGGGGCGCATCACCGGTTCAGTCACTTGCCCCGGCAAATATGATGTTACTTTGAGCGCAAAGAATGCCCTTGGTTCCGTCAAACGAAAATTCACGATTGTCGTTGGCGACAAAATCGCACTGACCCCTCCCATGGGCTGGAACAGCTGGAATTGCTTTGCCAGTTCAGTTTCGGAGGAAATGGTCAAGGCGGCTGCCGATGCGATGGTTCAAAGCGGCCTGATCAATCACGGTTGGACTTACATCAACGTGGACGATTACTGGCAAAACCACCGGGATTCCAACGATCCTACGCTGCACGGACCGTTCCGTGATGACCAAGGCAACATCGAGCCAAACTCGCGCTTTCCTGACATGAAGGGCATGGCTGACTATATCCACGGACTGGGCTTGAAGGCCGGACTCTATTCATCGCCCGGCCCGTGGACCTGCGGCGGTTGCGCCGGGAGCTGGCGGCACGAAGCACAGGATGCGGCGCAATACGCCGCGTGGGGATTTGATTATTTGAAGTATGATTGGTGCAGTTACGGCTCAATTGCCGATGGCAAAGATCCGAATGCTAAGAATATTCCCACTTGGGCCGAAAGCAAAGGGACCAACGATCAGGCGGTGGCGTCATATCCGTATCTGGTGATGGGAAAACTCCTGCGCAGGCAAAATCGGGACATTGTGTTCAGCCTTTGCCAATACGGCATGCAGAATGTATGGGAATGGGGTGCATCGGTTGAAGGCAACTCATGGCGCACGACGGGCGACATCTACGACAGCTGGAAAAGCCTAAGCCAAATCGGTTTCGGACAGGACCGCGCGGCACCGTATGCCCGCCCGGGACAATGGAATGATCCCGATATGCTAATTGTCGGCAAATTGGGCTGGGGAAACTTGCATCCCACCCATCTTTCGCCGAATGAACAGTACACCCACATCAGTCTTTGGTGCCTGCTCGCTGCCCCATTACTGATCGGCTGCGATATGACCCAGTTGGATCCCTTCACCCTGAATCTTTTGGAAAATGACGAAGTCCTCTCCGTAGATCAGGATCCGCTAGGACACGAGGCCAAAACTGTGGCAAAAACTGAACATACTCGCGTCTATGCCAAGGACTTGGCGGACGGGGCAAAAGCCGTGGGCTTATTTAATCTAGACGACGAGACCCAAATTCAGGTCAAATGGAGTGACCTTGGCCTGAAAGGTAAATTACACGTTCGCGATCTTTGGCGACAGAAAGAGCTCGGCCAGTTTGAAGATTTTTTTTCCGCCACAGTGCCCCGCCATGGCGTGATGCTTATCCGGGTTTGGTAAATTTTTACAGTATTAAATCAATCCATTTTGTGAGTTTCTATTGCCGCCCGAGGAATCACATATTATTTTATTAGATGTTTCCTCGTAAAACCTATGATAAAACCATTGGTTTTGACTTTTGGAATTCTGATCATCACCAAAGCCACCGGCGCGGAGTTGGCTGATTTGATCAATCCCTTGATCGGCACCGACGGCAGCAGCGAGACGGAGTATGGCGGGACTATGCCGTTGGTAGAGCCTCCATTTGCCATGACGAGTTGGACACCGCAAACGCGTCAAAACAAAATCAGCAGAACGTCATACAAATACAGTGACCGATGCATTTCGGGCTTTATGGGCACACATCAACCTGCCATTTGGATGGGTGATTTCGGGTATATCACCCTGATGCCAGAGGTTGACAGCATCAAAACAACACCCGTCGCGCGGCAGTTGCCCTTCTCTCACAGCAATGAAACTGCCAAGGCGTATTGTTATTCCGTTTTAATGGATGCCGGAGGCGCACGCACAATCAAGGCGGAAATAACCGCCACGGATCATTGCGCGATGATGCAATTCACCTATCCGCAGAACCGGAACGCGAGCCTAGTGGTCGAGGCGACTCGTCCGGGAACCAAGGGCTTTATTGCGGTGGACCCGGCCGCGCAGGAGATTATTGGTTATAATCCGGACCGAATGGACGCACACTTAACATCCCTCCAATTACCGAATTTCAAAGGCTACTTTGCGGTGCAAATTCACAAGCCATTCACAAAATTCGGAACGTATTTAGGATCGAACCAACAAGCGGGCAAAGCAGCCGCCAGCGGCGACAATGCTGGTGCTTATGCATCATTCAGCACTCAAAAAAACGAAAAAGTGCTGATCAGAATTGGCACCTCATTTATCAGCATCAATCAGGCGCGAGCCAATCTGGAAGCCGAGATTCCCCAATGGAATTTCGGGGACATCAGGTCCAACCTTCGCAAAGTTTGGAACCAGGAGCTCAACCAGGTTTTAATCCAAGGAGGATCGGACGACCAAATCATCCAGCTTTATTCCGCTATGTATCAGTCTCTGCTTTATCCAAGGTTATTCTCAGAATACGGACGTTATTACAGTGCCTTCCGACGATAAGATTCACCGTGGCGTCTCCTATACGGATTACTCGCTTTGGGACACGTTCCGGGCGGAGAACAGTTTTCTCAACTTGTTTTGTCCGGAGCGGGTGGACGACATGGTTCAAGCACTGCTGCAAGATTTTCAAGAGGGCGGGTGGATGCCAAAATGGCCGAATCCTTCGTATACTGGCATCATGCTCGGCACACACGCCGATTCCATCGTTGCCGAAGCGGTGAATAAGGGGTTTAAAGGATTCGATTACCGCCTAGCATATGAGGCAGTATATAAAGATGCCATGACACCCGGAAATGGGGACGAACTCCGCAGGTGGAAGGATCGCGAGCAAGGCGAACCTTATTCGGCGCGTGAAGGTTTAACAACTTACAAGCGCATAGGCTATGTGGCCAACGACAAAACCGCTCGGTCGGCTTCAGCCACTTTGGAAGGAGCTTACGATGACTGGTGCGTTGCCCAAGTAGCGCGGGCTGTCGGCAATACGAATGATTATCGGTTATTTCTGCAGCGATCCCAGAATTACAGAAATCTTTTCAATCCTCTAACCGGTTTGCTGCAAGCCCGTAATTCTGATGGTTCCTGGGCCAACCCGAAAGCCGGCTGGACGGAAGGAGGTGCGTCCCAGAATCAATTTGCCGTATGGCATGATATCCCCGGTTTGATTCAACTTCTGGGCGGCAACGATAGATTTAACCATCTGTTGAATGACAATCCGGCGGATAGGTCCAACGAACCCGGAGAACATTATCCCTATCTTTACGATTACAGCGGGGAACCATCTAAAACCCAGCGTCTATTGCGCAAAGGCTTGCTCAATGGTTACGCCAACAAGCCGGACGGCCTGCCCGGAAATGTCGACTGCGGGCAGATAACGGCTTGGTGGCTTTTTTCCGCCTTGGGCTTTTACCCGGTGAACCCCGCTTCCGGCGATTATATGATCGGCAGCCCGCTCTTCAGGCAGGTCACGATCAAGATGGCCAACCGCAGAACGTTCATAATCGAGGCATTGAATAATTCGGCAAATAATATCTTTATCCAATCGGCGAGTATTAACGGACGGACGTTGAGCGCACCGACGTTATCATGGGCGGATATTCAAGCAGGCGGCACGTTGCGCTTCATCATGGGGTCATCGCCTTCCACTTGGGCGGCCAAATGGTCTGATAAGCGGCGCCAAATTGATCATTAACGGCGCGACGAAATTGGAACGGTTGAAATACCGCGTTTTCAATATGTTTCTGTCAGCGACCAACGCCAATGCCGGAAGTTTGAGATAACGTGAGCCCCAAGTGCTGGTGTTTCAGAAATGCCTCACGGGCTTTCCCGGCATCAAAGTGGAAGTCTACACCAACGACTGGCCGGCCGATGACGCGGTGATGCAAGGCGCAGCGGCCGTGGTGATTTACAGCGACGGCGGCACCGGACAACCATGAGCCGCGCCGATGGCCCGCGGGAGGGCAATCCCAGCGCACGCGCGGCAGTTGAAAAGGGTGAATCGCAGGCTGTCGCGTGGGCGAGCGAGCGGCCCGATGGCGGCCGCGGTTTCGGGTTCACCGGTGGCCATTTCAACCGTAACTGGGGGGACGGAAATTTCCGCAAGGTGGCGCTGAATGGCATTCTCTGGGTGGCAAAAGTCGAGGTGCCGCCGCACGGCGTTTCCTCCACCGTCACCGCCGCCGACCTCGAACAGAACCTCGACATTAAAGGCGGCAAGTTGAACGCCCAGCCGGCGTTTGCCCCCGCATCGGCGATCAAGTGAGTTGGCGTCAGGCAACTTGCCTGACGTAGAGCCCAGGTTTCCAGCCCGGCGGAAAAGATCTCCCGCACTTCCGGCGCGCTGCAATGTGAACCGAGTCACTCTCATTACCAAGCTTCGCATCGACCACCCCGTTTACATTAAATTTTGAAGTTTTTCTCCCATCCCAGACATGTCCAAACTAAATTTCCAATCCTCTTTCAGATTGACTATTTTTCTCAGATGTCCACTTGCGTCCTGGCTGACATGAACATTAACAAGCGAATCACAGCACGACTTGGATAGCGTTTTTAATTGCATTGGGTTTAAATTTTTAATTTCCAGTGTGTGTCACGGCCCCTGAAGAAAATGGAGAGATTTCAACATTTAGACACTGATTGACGCCAATGACAAAAGTCGTGTCACGGCCAACTACCGTAACTTTTTTGCATTCCTGCCGGGCTGCGGGTAAACAGTTTACTCTTATTAACCGCACTCTCAAGTGACTTAATCTCACTACATAAAATCCCATTGGATGCGTTTGATTCCAATGACGAACATCGTTTAAAATTTTCACATTCAAAAATTGAATTCAATCGCATGAAAAGACCATCTACCTCCCGCATTAACCGCCGTCATTTCATTATCCGCGCGGGGGCCGCCCTCGCACTGCCCATGATTATGCCGGCTTCGATCTTCGGCCAGGGCCGTCCGTCCAACCGCATTAATGTTGGAGTGATTGGCATGGGCATGCAGGGGCCAAATAACACCAAGTCATTTCTGGCGATCGAAGGCTGCCGTGTGGTCGCGGCATGCGACATTGATGCTGTCAATTTGCAGGACGCCCTGAACCTGATTAATGACGCGTACCAAGACAAAGCTTGCCGAGGTTATCATGATTACAGGGAATTATTGGCGAGCGCTGATATTGACGCCGTGATGATCGCGGTGCCGGATCATTGGCATGCTCTGGTGGCAATAGAAGCCGCACGCCTTAAGAAGGATGTCTATTGTGAAAAACCGCTGGCCAAGACCATAGCCGAGCAGCAGGCGATCGTCCGGGCGGTGGAGCAAAACCAGATAATCTGGCAAATGGGTTCCTGGCAAAGGTCGAGTCCGATATTTCACAAGGCGGCGGAAATCGTGCGGAACGGCCTGATCGGCACGATTAAACATGTCGAAGTCGGTTTACCAGCAGGGCACGGCGACTTTTCCGGCGAGGGAAAAATCGCGCTGGAAAAACTTTCTGGACTGCCGGACAAAATCACCGACCTGTCACAGGTAACCCCCGGCACGCCCGCATGGAACCTCCTGGTCAGCCCGCCCCCGGTCCAACTGGATTACGAGACTTGGATTGGACCCTCCAAAATGGAGCCCCACATTGCGGCGCGCTGCCATCGAGACTGGCGCTGGAATTATAACACTGGCGGCGGACAACTGATGGACTGGATCGGCCATCATTGTGACATCGCACACTGGGGATTGGGCTTTGACCTCAGCGGCCCCTCGGAGGTGGAAGGCCATGGGGAAATGCCGCCAGCTGAGGCGGTTTGGAATACCAGCCCAAAATACCGGATAGAAGCGCTTTATAAAAAGGAAGTCACTGATTATCAGGACGATGTAATCTTCACGATTGCCGGCGGTTATCCTGAGATCAAACGCGGAGTTAAATGGATCGGCACGGATGGCTGGGTTTGGGTCACGCGCGGTAATTTCGACGCTTCGAACCCCGACTGGAAAAAGGGCAAAAGCCTGCCGGAAGAACTGCGCAAGCAGAAACTTTACGTCTCCACCAATCATCAGCAGAACTTTCTGGAGTGCATCAAATCACGGCAGCCCACCATCACGCCGGTGCAGGTTGGCCATCACTCCACCCTCCCGGGACATCTCGGTTACATTTCGATGGTTACAGGCCGCAAACTCAACTGGAATGTGAAGAACGAACAAATCATTGGCGATCCGGAAGCCTCCCGGCTCATGAGTCGGGAATATAGGGCACCTTATAAAATAGGTTGATTCATCACGTTGTAGGAATAATCAGCCAATCCGTTAAATTATAACCATGATATTTATAAAGCAGTCGATGGCCGATTGTCTTGTCATGATGCTGGTGACGATATGGGTGGTGTCAACCTCGACCGGCGCAGAGGGACAAAACCACTTATTTTCGACCAATTCGGCGCTCCAATGGAGCGGACCGGATGCGATAAAATATCCTTTGGAACTCAAAGAGCCATTTACACCAGACTTGGACTCTCTGAACAAATATGAAGTCCCTGAATGGTATCGGGACGCCAAATTTGGCATTTTCCTGCACTGGGGAATATTTTCTGTTCCCGCCTATGGCACCGCTGATTATGGGTCGTTCATGTATCAACCTTACAATGTTGTCGATCCCAGTTTGCGCGATGCGATTTACGGAACGATCTTCGATTATCACCGTCAAAACTATGGTGATCAGGGCGTTTTTGGCTACAAAGACTTCATTCCCAACTTCACCGCCAAAAAGTGGGATCCCAACCAATGGGCAGACTTTTTCAAGGAGTGTGGGGCCAGATACGTTGTGGAAGTGGCCACGTATCACGATGGCTTTGCCATGTATGACACATCTTTCTCAAAATGGAATGCTGCTAAAATGGGCCCAAAGCGGAATGTGGCAGTGGAACTTGCCAAAGCGGTTCGCAACCAGGGGTTGAAATTCGGTGTCTCGTCACATTACGCCTGGCACTGGCGTTGGTATACCTTTAAATCCGAATTCGACACCATGGATCCGGCCAACGTCGGGCTTTATGGAGTCCCGCATAATAATCGCCAGTGGCCGCCGCAGGACCCGAGTTTCGATGATGATGAATTCTGGCGAACCATTGAGATGATTGAATTAATTAAACCGGACATTTTGTGGTTTGATGCCGGCATCGAAAGGCCCTCCTACGCCAGCTATCGGGCCAAAATCGCGGCAGATTATTACAATCGGGCACATGATTGGGGAAAAGACGTGGTGCTTTGTTACAAGGGCGACGCCTTCCCGCCTAAAGCCGCCGTGCTCGATCTGGAACAGAGCGTCATGCCGGAAATCAGGCGCCAGCCATGGCAGACCGATACTTCCCCGCAACAAAACTGGGGCTACAAAAAAGACGACCCATACCGCGGTTCCGACGGCGTTTATCGCGGTCCTGAATGGTGCATTCACCAACTCGTGGACGTCGTCAGCAAAAATGGCTGTCTTTTATTAAACATTGGTCCGCGATCCGACGGCACCATCCCTGATGTTGCGCGGGACACGTTTCTCGAAGTTGGTAACTGGTTAAAAGTCAACGGTGAGGCCATTTACGCCACGCGTCCATACCAAGTGTTTGGCGAAGGTCCTGATTTGACCGGCAAATATCACACGGATGCGGCGGTCTCCGTGCGCTACACCCAGAGCAAGGATCACAAAATACTTTACGCCATCGCCATGGATTGGCCCAAAACGAATGCGCAGCTTGCTTTGAAGCTGATAAATATTACCCAGGCAAGCCCGAACGCTTCGGTGACACTCTTAGGTGATACCAATAAACTCAATTATTTTATCCACGATGGACACATTACCATAAATTTGCCAAAACTTCAGCCGTTCCAGCGGCCGACAATCTATGCCCACCCTTTCAAACTGAGCGGATTTGAATTTGGTAATATTGAAAAATACGGGGCCGCCATTCACGCCGACAGCGAAGCCTCCGCTGAAAATGCCGCAGAACAAGTTTTGGATGGCGACCCGAAAACTTTCTGGCACACGCCTTGGGACGGAACGGCCCCCAACTTCCCACACGAACTGCTTCTAGAACTGCCAAAACATGTCAAACTAGCCGGCATCACTTGTCTGCCACGCCAAGATGGATCCGAACACGGCTGGATCAAGGATTATGCGGTGTTCATCAGCGGAGATGGCAAGAACTGGGGCGAACCCGTTGCGGAAGGAGCGTTCCCACAGAACGCTGATTTGAAGACTGTAAAGTTTGCGAAACCAGTCGAGACGCGTTTTCTGAAATTGCTGGCGCTAAGCAGTTTTCACTCAAAACAACCTTATGCCTCGCTGGCGGAACTCAACCTTATCTTTGAAGAGTAAAAATGAATTCGTTCCTGTCAGATTCGAAAGTCTGGTCCCGCCGCGACTTTGCAAAAGTTTCCGCTGCTGCGACGCTCGGTCTGGTTTTTTCTCGGCTGCCCGCAATGGCGGGGCCGTTCACGCGTGAGGATTTCGACCATCTTGTGCCCGCCGACAAAAAGCTTTCGCCTGATTGGGTGAAGTCGCTGTTCGCGCGCGGCGAGCCGGAAGTGTTGCGCGGCAACGAATTGAAATATGTCGCGGAAACCAATGCGCCCGGCATCGGCGCATATCGGGCCAGCCTGGAAAAATTTCTGGCGAACCAGCCGGTGCAGGCCTTGCCGCACGAAAGAATCATCAGCAGGCTCGACGAGGCTGGAAAAACTTTCAAAGTTTTAATTATCAAAACGCCCTTTACGAAGCCGCACACTTCGGTCTTTTTCCAACTGGAGTGCGCTTACTGGAACGCTGAATTCGAAAAGGAAATGCGGGCAGCAATCAAATGACAAAAATAGAGAGCTTAACGTGAAATCTCTACGGATTATTATCGCCTTATCATATTTTTTGGCCTTAAAAACTCTCGGGGCCATTACTTCGCTCTGCGATTTGCAATGCGAAAACCGCGTCAATCCAGAGGGAATTGACGTGCCCAAGCCTCGTCTAAGCTGGGTTATCATTTCCGATCAACGAGGTGTAAAACAGATCGCCTATCAGGTGCTGGCGGCTTCCTCGCTCAAGTTGCTGGCCGGCGATCACGGTGACTTGTGGGATAGCGGCAAGGTCTCAGCTGATCGTTCCTTGAACGTAGAATATGCGGGCAGCCAGTTGGTTTCACGCCAGCAATGTTTTTGGAAAGTTCGGGTCTGGACAAAAGACGGCAAGCCCAGCGCGTGGAGTCAGTATGCTTATTGGAGCATGGGGTTGTTGAATCTGGCAGATTGGCAAGCAAGCTGGATCGCCGATCCTGTCCTTGCCGATCCAACCAACCGGCCTCTGACGCCCATCCATTGCTATCGCAGCCCATTGACGAACGAGCCATCTTGCAGCAAATGGATCACGTTGGATTTGGGCGCCACCAAATCTCTGGACGCAGTGGATCTACTCGCTGCCCGACCTGTCAAACAGAGCCACGACTTTCGCAGTGTGATGTTTCCATTGCGCTTCAAGATTGAAACCGCCAACGCCGTAGATTTTAACCGCGCTCAAATGGTGGTGGATCAAACCGTAACGGATTATCCCAATCCACGTTTTCAGAAGTGCCACTTCACGTTCAACAACGTGAAGGCCCGCTTTGTTCGCTTGAGTGTCAGCCGATTGTCCTGTTGGGATGGTCAAGATTACGGTCTGGCGCTGGGTGGATTTCAGGTTTTTGATGGAACCAACTTGATATCGCTCAACGCGAAGGTGGATTGCTCCGACTCCATGGAAACAGAAAATTGGTCGAAGCGCTTTCTGGTGGATGGTTTGGGAGATGTAGCTCTGGCACCCGATTCGCCGGCAATTGTATTGGATGTTCCCGGCGTGCCGCCGGCGCATACGGTTTCGCGCGTGCCGATGTTGCGCCGGGAATTTGAGTTGTCCGGCACCATTCGCCGCGCCGTGTTATCGGTGACCGCACGCGGATTTTACGAAGTGCATCTTAACGGACGACGAGTTGGAGATGAGTTACTCGCCCCCGGTTACACTTCCTATCGCCAACGCCTTCAATATCAAACCCACGACGTTACCGCTTTGCTGAAGCAGGGTAAGAATTGCATCGGCGCACTCGTGGGTTATGGCTGGTATGCCGGACACATGAACCTATACGAGAACCGCTGCTTCGATGGAACGTTCCCACAATTTCTCGCTCAGCTTGATATTGAATTGGCGGATGGACGAAAGGTCACACTTACAACTGATGGCCAATGGCGCAGCACGTTGAATGGTCCTGTGCGTTATTCCGATCTGTTAGATGGCGAAGCCCACGATTGCCGGCAGGAAATTTCAGGCTGGGATCAATCGGGTTTTGACGACCGCGCGTGGAATCCTGTTTGGACACAACCCCGCGACGACACGCCACTGATCTGGCAACGCTGTCAGCCAGTTCGCGCGATTCAGGAGATGCACCCGGTCGCCACGAAAGAAGTGACGCCTGGTGTTTACGTTCTTGATTTGGGACAGGAAATCACCGGCTGGTGTCGGTTGAAAGCAAAAGGACCTGCCGGCACGCACCTCACTCTCCGGCATGCGGAGATTGTGGACAAGGATGGGAACGTGGACTTGAGAAACTTATGGGGCGTTGCCCAGCAAGATGATTATTTTCTCGACGGCAAAGGCGAGCACACGCTGGAACCACATTTTACTTATCACGGTTTTCGTTATGTGGAAGTGACCGGCCTCACAGAACCACCGAACGCCGATACTTTGGTCGCGTTGAACATTCACTCCGCTCTGCCGGATGCTGGTGAATTCAACTGTTCAAACGACCTATACAATCGAATCATGTCCGCAGCCCGCTGGACGCAAAGAAATCTTCTGTTCGATGTGCCTGCGGGCTGTGCGGCGCGCGGCGAGCGCGTTTCCTGGCTCGGTGACGTTCGCCCTTGTGTTCAATCAACGTGTTTCAATTTTGATGCCGCCGCGTTTTTCACCAAGTATGCGCAGGACATTCGCGACGCACAAAAACCGGACGGGCGCTATTGCGACATCACGCCGCACGCCCATTTGCGTGGCACGGAAATATGTGTCGGTTCCGCCGGCTGGGCCGACTGCGGTGTGTCACTGCCTTGGGAAGTCTACGTCTATTACGGCGACCTTCGTGCGTTGGCGGAGCATTTCGAATCCGCCAGACTTTGGGTGGACTTCGTCGCAGAACGCAATCCGGATTTCATCTGGAAAAATGGTCGCGGAATGAATGACTGGGGCGATTGGATGAGCGCGAGCAAACGCGGAACACCCAAAGAACTCGGAGCCACCGCTTTTTTTGCTCACTCGGCTGACTTGGTGGGGCGCATGGCCGCTGTACTTGGTCGCGCGGATGACGAGGATAAATATCGAAAACTCTTTGAAAACATCAAGCGGGCCTTTCTGCAAAAATATGTTTCTCCCGATGGCATCATATCCGCGTACCCCGGGAGCGTGGACGGTGAGACTGCCCAAGGCAATTATGCGCTGGCTATAGGTTTTGATTTGTTGGACGAGCCGTTAAAATCCCGTGCATTGGAGCATCTCTCCACTGCCATCGAAAAAGCTGACGGTCATCCCACCATTGGCTTTTGGAGTCCGGCGGCATTGCTCATGGTGTTGTCGGCAAACGGTCACCACGCCGATGCCGCCAAAATGCTTGGATTGGAGACCCCTCCTTCATGGGGCTACATGGCTTTGCATAGCGGGACTTTCTGGGAGTCCTTTGACTCCGATGTCAAAAACCATTCACTGAACCATTGGACTCACAGTTCTGTCGGTGAATGGATGTGGCGAAATATCGCGGGAATAAATCCTGACGAAACCAACCCAGGTTATGCATCATTCGTCATCCATCCCCGCCCGTGCAAAGAGGTTTCGTGGTGCAAGGCAAAATACAACTCGGCTAGCGGCCTTATTAAGGTCGGTTGGCGGCTTGATAATCAAGGATTCACCCTGGACCTCCAAGTGCCTCCAAATTCCTCGGCTATGGTCTATGTTCCGGCAAAAGAACCCGGGATAGTGCGGGAAGGCGGCCATCGTGCATCTGAATCGAAAGGCGTCAAGTGGTTGCGCCAGGAAGGTGAAGCATCAATTTTTAGCGTGGAATCAGGATCTTACCACTTCACCGTTGATCATCGTTAAATTAAATCATTTGTGAATATCAGCTTCCAATTCAAGCCTGTGTCTCTCCAGATGTTTGTTGCATTTTGCTGGTTGGCAGTGTCGCCCGCCACCGGCAAAGCCAATCAATCCGGGCATGATTTCGTGAAGAACGCACCGCTGGACACTGCGGCGACACCCACGAGATCTGCTGAAACAGGCGCAGATCGTACATTTGACGTGACCAGTTTTGGCGCGAAAGGAGACGGGCTGGCGATGGATACAGAGGCGATTCAGTCGGCCATCAATGCCGCCAGTCGCACGCGCGCTGGCGTGGTTCTCTTTCCGGCGGGAAAATATTTAAGCGGCAGCCTTTGGCTTAAAAGTCATGTGGAACTGCACCTCGCCCGGGGAGCCACTTTGCTGGGCAGCACTTCGCGACGCGATTATCAAAAGTTAAACTGGTATGCGCTGCTACTGGCCCAAGGTCTGGAGGACATTAAATTAAGCGGCGAGGGAACGATAGACGGCCAGGGACTTTCTCTAGCGCAAGATGTTATTCGTCGCATGGCTGCCGGTGAATATCCACCTCAAACGCGGACTGACCGACCGGATGAGGATAAACGACCCCTGCTCATCGCCTTCAACGATTGCCGAGATATAAATGTCTCCGGACTGCATTTACGTAATTCGTCCGGCTGGGTGCAGAACTACAATCGCTGCAAGAATGTGAACATCGAAAACATCAAGGTGAACAGTGTGGTTTATTGGAACAATGACGGCATAGACATCACGGATTGTTCTAACGTTTCGATATCCCATTGCGATATAAACTCCGCCGATGATGGCATTTGTTTAAAATCCGGCGCCAGTGGAAATTACGGACAGGGTGACGGGTTCAGCATGTTTAGCAAAGGCTGCGACCATGTGACAATCAATGACTGTCGAATCCGGTCAAGCGCAAGTGCACTCAAGTTTGGGACAGCATCGTTTGGTAGTTTCCGCCATATACACGTATCCAATCTTACGATCTATGATACCTATAGGTCCGCCGTGGCACTAGAAACAGTGGATGGCGGGACGATAGAGCATGTTCTGGTCGAAAACATTCGCGCCACCAACACTGGAAATGCCATTTTTCTTAGGTTAGGGCAGCGCAATACTAACGCATCCCCCGGAATATTACGCGATGTGGTGATTCGAAACCTGCAAGTGGAAGTGCCCGCCGGAAAACCCGACGTTGGGTATCAGACCCCCGGACCCCCAACAAAATCACTCCATAATGTGATTCCATCGTCCATCGTCGGGATTCCGAACCATCCAGTTAAGAACGTTCTTCTGGAAAATGTTGAGATTGTCTATTCTGGCGATGCCAACCCTCATCTGGCGCAGGTTAGCTTAGAGGAACTGGGGCGAATGCCCGAGAAAGCGCAAAATTATCCTGAGTTTTCCATGTTCGG
>Ga0007854_10000315_pt1 | contig 32591 bp, 31 predicted proteins | sample CryBogCBH12Aug08_FD_60382 | JGI IMG/M metagenome (GOLD analysis project Ga0007854, IMG submission 60382) | Freshwater microbial communities from Crystal Bog, Wisconsin, USA - CBH12Aug08 | ecosystem: Environmental > Aquatic > Freshwater > Lake | place: Crystal Bog, Wisconsin, USA | collected... | reverse complement strand
CCGACCCAGAGCGATGCGGGCACGGGTAAAACGTTTTAATTCTTGCCACGGATCTTCTGTTGGTAGAGGTTTTATGTGACCGACAACAGAGTTTTCGGCATGTTCTTCAGCATGCTCTGATTCTGTTTCACGGGCTGGACATGCCCGTTGCTGTCCATGATATTCATCGCTTTTAACCATTTTTCAAACTCCGGCGCGGCCTTCAGGCCGAGTAACTTGCGTAAGTAAAGTATGTCATGGAAAGAAGTCGTTTGGTAATTCAGCATGATGTCATCCGCACCCGGAACGCCCATTATAAAAGTCACTCCGGCATTGGCAAGCAGCGTCATCAAGTTGTCCATATCATCCTGATCCGCCTCCGCGTGGTTGGTGTAACACACATCACAACCGATTGGCACGCCGAGTAATTTGCCGCAGAAATGATCCTCCAAGCCTGCGCGGATAATCTGTTTGCCATCGTATAAATATTCCGGCCCGATAAATCCCACCACGGTATTCGTTAATAAGGGTGAAAAATGCCGGGCAACCGCATAGGCACGTGCTTCGCAGGTTTGCTGATCCACGCCAAAGTTGGCATTGCTGGAGAGCGCAGATCCTTGCCCCGTTTCAAAATACATCACGTTATTGCCCATTGTTCCACGCCCCAAGGAAAGTGCCGCTTGCCGGGCTTCCCGTAAAATATTCAGATTGATGCCGAAGCTTTGGTTGGCTTTTTCTGTTCCCGCAATGGATTGAAAAATCAAATCCACCGGCGCGCCTTGTTCGATGAGCCGAATCTGGTTGGTGACGTGCGTCAGAATGCAGGATTGCGTTGGAATGTCATACTGACTGATGACTTCGTCTACCAGATAATACAGATTCATAAGTGCAGAAAGGTTATCCGTGGCCGGATTAATTCCGATCACCGCATCCCCCGCACCATACAGCAAACCGTCCAGCATAGAGGCTGCAATTCCACGCATATCATCTGTCGGATGGTTGGGTTGCAAACGTGATGACAGGTGACCCGGTAATCCTATAGTGTTCCGAAATGCTGTGACCACATGACATTTTTTAGCTACCAGAATCAAATCCTGATTACGCATTAACTTGCTGACAGCCGCTGCCATTTCCGGAGTTATGCCGGGAGCTATTCGTTTTAATGTGACAGAATCTGCTGCATCTGTAAGAAGCCAGTCACGAAAATCTCCGACGGTGAGATGACTGATTTCCGCAAAAGCAAGTGGATCATGACTATCCACAATGAGGCGGGTGACTTCATCGGTCTCATAAGGGATCAGTAATTCTTCAATAAAGAGTTTGAGTGGCGTTTCCGCGAGACACATTCTGGCCGCCATGCGCTCGGTATAAGTCTCGGCAGCCACCCCCGCCAGAAAGTCTCCCGATCGGGCAGGTGAGGCTTTCGCCATGACTTCTTTTAACGAACTAAAGCGGTAGTTTGTTGCACCCAAAACATGCTGATACACCATTTACACTCCCAGTGCGCTATTTACATTGCGCCTCAGTAACTTCTAATCGATCGCTTATTGAGTTACTCACCTTGCAACGTCACCACAACGCAACGGCTGCCGGCTTGATTCCTGTGTTCACACAAGTAGATGCCCTGCCAGATTCCCATCCTTGGTGATCCCTCGGCAATCGGGATGTTGAGGCTGCTGCCCAGCAAACTGGATTTGATGTGTGCAGGTAGATCGTCCGAGCCTTCGTCACGATGCAAATAATACGGTTCGTTCTCCGGAACGGCACGATTAAAATAGCTTTCAAAATCTTGTCGCACCCTGCTGTCGGCATTCTCGTTGAGGGTCAACGAAGCTGAAGTGTGCAAAATGAAAATATTCATCATACCAACCTTAAAGTCGCGAAGCTCCGGCAGTTCGCGCAGCAGATCGTCCGTGATCAGGTGAAAACCTCGCGTTCTGGGTTTCAGGTTTATTTCTTTTTGCAGCCACATGGCAATGTGTTTTCTCAGCCGGAAACCTTATCCTGAGATTCATCCACTCGGATCACCTCCCCTTCGATTACTTCTCCTTCGAACTGTTCATGCGCCACCACCGCGTCGCAATGAGAGACATTCCTCATTTGCTTTCGAAGCGCACGAGTCTTCCACATCAAAACAGTCCATGCGACCACAGCGATGCCCAGAATGACAACCAAAAAGATGGCCGAGAACATCAACACCAATCCACCCAGCAAAGCAGTCGCAACAATCAACCCCGCTTTTTGCAACAGATTCGCAGGGGGAGTAGAAGTATAGGAAAGATATTTCATCCGGATGGCGAGCAAAGTATAAGAGCAATTTTGGATGGACATTCTATACCATACCTAACCCCCTCGTATCGATCTGAAAAACGACATCGACAACTGGCACTTGTCATCGGGTGCAAAACTAGACTTCGTTCTAGCATTTGTTCATTTCATGGTTGCACTTATGACAGGATGTACCTGCTGACCGTTAAGCTTTTGAAATTACAATTAGCTCAAGCTCTTGTTAATTTTGTTAAGCCAATATTTTTAAGAATATCTCCCACACTCACTGAAATTGGGTCACAATTCCGACTCCAGCATTTCGGGAGCAAGCCCATAATGAAAAAGAAACACCCCCCAGAACAATATACTGCGAAGCCAAAGTCTGTGGTTGTGAAGCCAGTTGTCAAATCTTCGGAGCATCCTACCGTGGCAGTGGCGCAAAAATTGGTGAGTTGGCTGGATCGTGGCGACGTCCCCCCCAGTGTCATCCTGTTACATGGCCTGCATTTTGCACGCAATAAGGAAAATGACGGACTCCCTGTAGACACATTTCGTCCTTTAATCCAAATGCAGGGGAACGACAACAGGATAATTTCTGAAGTGATGGATATTTTGGCTCAACCCCAAGCCGTCAAAACCAAAGTGATTGCGGCATGGCTTCAAGTTCATTGGGTGAACAAATCTCTTAAGAAGCCTTTACAGGCTTCCAGTTCAAGCAAACCTCAAAAATCGACCGCCACGAAAAAGGCAACTAAACCTTCTCCAATACGATCCGAGGCCCCCGCCAAAAAAACGGTGGTCGTAATCAAGAAGAAATAACTCACCCAAATGTGAGTGAGTTAAGCGAACACTCCGCCCGATACGCTTAAAACTCGACTTCGATTATTTCACAGGTGCAGGAGCAGGCGTCGCAGTTGCCACAATTGTGTTTGTGGCAGTGGATGTTGAAGTCATATCCTGATGCACGCTGTCGCAAGCCATTGTGTTTGCGCTTATAACCACACCGAACAGAACAACCAAGGAAATCGCTAATTTTTGCATGATAAATCTCCAGTAAGTTACCTATACCTTATTAAATTACATTAGTTTTATACTACGCTAAAATTAAACTTTCAACCCTATTCATCATATAGCTTTGTAATCAGCTAGAAGTTGCTCTGGGTACCGTTCTTCGACTATCGCCTGTCCCATTGCTATACACAGCTTATTTTGAGGCGCAACTTTTGTACGCGGTGACAGTCTGATGTAGTAACATATTGTAAATTAAAAAATTAAACAGCCCACCTATGACAGAACAAGAGAAGGCAGTTTTTAGTAGTGAATCAGTCAAAACTGAATCAAAGACTCACGCCCTTCGTATTTATGGCAAGATTCTTGACGTCATTGTTACCTCTTTGATTTTCGTCATGGTACTTACTTTGGTGGGAGCCCTGATAGGCCTCGTACTTGATTTTATCTCAGCAGTTAACGCGTTCCATGAGGCCGTTTCAACCCACAATCTTGCACATGGACTGGTCGACGGAATCGACCGTGAATTGGTTATTGATGTGTTGTCGGTCTTTGTTTTAATCGAATTATTTAGAACTTTTACAGACTATCTTGAGTACCGCCGTGTCCGTTTAAGAGTACTGGCAGAAGTAGGCATAGCATTTATTCTGCGCGAAATATTTATCGGCCTGTATGACCACAGTATCAACTCTAACGAAGTACTTTCATTCTCTGTGCTGCTGGCCGTTCTGGTAACGGCACGTATTGCTGCGGTCAAATTTCAGCCATCCGGCTACGGTACCGATTAGAATAATTACTAATGGAAGGAGCCTGACTTTGAAACTTCTGCGTTATGGGCCTGTTGGTCAAGAGCGTCCCGGAATGCTTGATTCTTCAGGGCGTATTCGTTCTTTGTTTCCGGTGGTTGCTGATTTAACTCCTGATTTACTGGGGCCTGAAGCCCTTGCAATACTGGGCGCGATTAATCCCGAGCGGCTGCCTTTGGTAGAAGGCAATCCCCGCCTGGGTATACCGATAGCAGGGGCGCGTGAATTTTACGCGGTCGGTTTGAATTACCGTGCTCACGCTGAAGAGGCCGGGAACAAGATTCCTGTTGAGCCAATTGTTTTTAACAAGGCACTCAGCTCCTTGGCAGGAGCCACTGATGATGTTCTGATTCCCGAGGCATGCGTGAGTGTCGATTGGGAAATTGAGCTGGGTTTTGTCATCGGTTCAGAGGCTTTTCAAGTGAGGGAAGAAGATGCACTGAATTACATAGCAGGTTATTTCACTGTTATTGATTTTTCCGAACGCGATTTCCAGTCAAAGCGGGGCGGCCAATTTATCAAGGGAAAAAGCCTCCCCACTTTTGGTCCGATCGGCCCCTATCTCGTAACGCATGATGAAATTCCCAATCCCCAATCTTTGAACCTTCATTTGGAAGTTAATGGCGATATGCGCCAGAACAGTAACACCAGCGACATGTTATTCAGTGTCAAATGGCTAGTTGCCCACCTCAGCACATTTTTGCGGTTGATGCCGGGTGATTTGGTGACGACGGGAACCCCAGCCGGAGTTGGATTGGGCCACAAGCCACCACTCTATTTGAAGCCAGGAGATATTGTGACTGGCGAAGTGTGCGGGCTGGGCCAACAGGTAAAAAGAATTCGTAATGCCTGATTCTCCCCCGATATTCGGCACTCATTTCTCACCATCATAAAACTGACCGTATAAGATAGGGAGACCACTATGGGCCAGCGATTTACCGAATTATCCGACGAGCATATTCAATTTATTGCTGGACAAAAGATTTTCTTTGTCGGAACAGCCACGAAAAACAGCCGTGTGAATATTTCTCCCAAAGGGATGGACTCATTAAAAGTTTTAAGCAATAACCGGGTCACCTGGCTTAATGTGACCGGCAGCGGCAATGAAACTTCCGCACATGTCCAGCAATCGCCAAGAATGACTATTATGTTTTGTGCTTTTGATGGCAAACCCTTAATCCTTAGGCTTTATGGTACTGCCAAAGTCGTGCACAAAAGTGATCATGAATGGGACAACTTGGCATCTCACTTTAAACCTCTGCCTGGTGCGCGGCAAATATTTGACGTTACCCTGGATCTCGTCCAAACCTCCTGCGGGATGTCTGTTCCAAATTTCACCTATGTTGGTGACCGGGAACTTCTTAATGATTGGGCTCAAAAGAAAGGTGATGAAGGATTAAAGCATTACTGGCAGGAAAAAAACGTACTCAGTATTGACGGAATTCCCACAAATATTTTCTCCAGAAAAAACTGACAATCTTGAGTATTTCACAGGACTTAATTAATCAAGTTAAAAATTCATTCATGTTTATTCCGGAACCAAGCGTTATCGAATGCGTTTTCAGCAGTTCCTCAAATTGTTCAATGGGCATAGGCTTACCAAAAAGATAGCCTTGAAAATGGTAACAGCTATTATTCATCAGGAAGGCTAACTGCTCTTTGGTTTCTACACCTTCGGCAATCACATTTAAATTTAAACTTTGTGCCATGACAATGACGGTACGAACAATGGCTTTGTCGCTGCTGTCTGACGCGATATCACGCACGAAAGATTGGTCGATCTTGAGCTGATCAAGCGGTAGCCGTTTCAGGTATTGCAGGGATGAATAGCCCGTACCAAAATCATCCAGCGAGAATTGAATACCAATTGCTTTCAAGGCATTCATGGTTGCAATGGTTTTTTCAATATCCTCCAGCAGGAGGCTTTCAGTCAATTCCAATTTGAGCAATCTTGGATTTAAACTATGCCGTTGCAGGGTAGCCTGCACTTGATTCACAAAATTCGTCTGACGGAATTGCTTGGCACTGACATTCACCGCCAGTGCAAAATCACGTGTCTGATGATTACTCTGCCATTTCATAAGTTGTGCACAAGCTCTATCCAGCACCCATTGGCCAATGGCCAAAATATCTCCTGTTTCTTCTGCCAGTGGAATAAATTCCGCCGGCGAAACCAAGCCACGTGTTGGATGATTCCAGCGGATCAAAACCTCAGCCCCACACGGGCGGAATAGTCCGTCTTCTTCAACTTCCTTCATCTGAATTTGGTAGAACAACTGAAATTGCCTTTTCACGAGAGCAGAGCGCAATTCTCTCTCTATAATGGCGCGGGCATTAATTGATTCCTGCATTTTCGGATCAAAAAAATGCAGCGTATTGCGCCCTGCTTTTTTGGACTGATACATGGCAATATCTGCTTGCTTCATCAGTTCATCGATCTCCTGCAAACTACTATTAAACAGGGTGACGCCAATGCTCGGAGTGTTGTGGTATTCATGCTCGCCTAATTGATAGGGTTGATTAAGCGCGGAAAGAATTTTATTTCCCACTGTTTTCGTCTGTTCTGCGGCCTCAAGGGCCACTTTGCTCAACTCTTCAAGCATCACCACGAACTCGTCTCCACCCAAACGCGCCACCGTATCACCTTCACGTACACATAATTCGAGACGCGATGCGACTTGTTGTAAAAGGATGTCTCCAATGTCGTGGCCGAGCGTGTCGTTAAGGGTCTTGAAATTATCCAGATCAATAAACAACAGTGCGCCTGTCCGCCCACTGCGTCCGATGGAAGCCAGGGCTTGCCTGAGCCTATCAAGCAGCAGTCTCCTGTTAGGCAGGCGCGTGAGGGGGTCATAAAACGCCAGATGCTTGATTTCATCTTCCGCCGCTTTGGTCAAGGTAATGTCGGTCAGGGTAGAAACATAATTTGTGACAATGCCCTCTGCATTCTTAACTGCAGTGATAGTTTGATGCTCCGGATAAACCTCGCCGTTCTTGCGACGGTTCCATATTTCACCTTCCCAATAACCAAACAGTTTAAGGTTCTCCCACATGGCAGCAAAGAAATTTTTATCGTGTCGCCCTGATTTAAGCAAACTGGTACTATGGCCAATAACGTCTTCCGGACTGTAACCGGTTATATTGGTGAATGCACTGTTTACTCTGAGAAATATGCCTTCTGCATCGGTAATACTCATACCTTCCTGCGATTCAAAAGCTATGGCAGATATGCGAAGGTCGGATTCCAATAATTTTCTTTTTGAAATATCGCTTAATGTTCCTATCAGGGCTAACGGTTTCCCTTCTGCATCACGTTGTACTACCATGCCGCGAGCAAGAACCCATTTATATTGACCATTTTTGCACATCAATCTGTATTCATTGAAATAGACTTTAGTCTTACTCTCCAGGTAGGCTTGAAGTGTTTCAAGAGCACGAGCACTATCTTCAGGATGGATGCCGTTCCGCCATTTATTCCCATCATTTCCAAACTCACCCTCGGCATACCCAAGTATTTCTTCACATTGCCTGGACAACTTGATTTCGTTGGTTTGCAGATTTATCTCCCATACCCCTTCACCCGCCCCTTCCAGCGCAAACCTCCATCGCTGTTCACTTTCAAACAAGGCCATTTCAGCCTGCTTGCGCTCAGTAATGTCACGACTCATTCCAAGAAAAACCAATTCTCCATCCAGTTCAATGATGCGGGAGTTCACTTCAAGCGGTATAACCAATCCATCCTTGCTGATACGTGCCGACTCAAAAGTGGCAACCTCTTCTTTGGTTATTTGCTCGATTCTTTGCTTAATTCTGGAAGCGTTTTCAGGCGTATTAAACTGCGCGAGAGGTTTGCCTATGACCTCTTCCCGTGTATATCCCATTCTTGAATAGTTAATTTGATTCATATCCAAAATAAGGCCATCCATTGAAATCAACTCGATCCCATCATTGACGGAATCGAAAATAGAACCCAACTTCTGTTTGGCTTTCTCAAGCAAGTTGTAGGGTTCTTCGATCACCTCGACAACAATGGCACGATATATAAACAAATAGGCAATCACTTTGTAAACATGCCCCAGCACGTTGTAACTACCTGTCATGGTGGTATAGAGCGTGAAGAAAAACTCGCTCATAGCCAAGGTAACTGTTGCACCGAAAAGCATGACAATATTGAACGACTGCGGTACGCGCATCTTGGTCCACAGCACTGCAGCCGTAAAAACGTTAATCACAATTATTATGTATTCAACGTTTTTCTTAAACGGCGTGAGACCTTTCCCCGGAATAAAAGTATCCGGGAGCCACGCTTGGTGATATATGACAGCCCAATTTATCAAGGCCGTTAATACGAGCAGAGATCCAAACGTAATGTAACGGGTTGAACCGAATATAACAGGCTTCCACAATCTGATCGAGACCACACACAAAGCAATCGCAGCCAATAACCGGGCCGACAACCAAAAGTTTAGATGCTTTTGCGCATCGTTCAATGAGATAAAATCCGGCATTCCACCGTAGGACACCGTGTGAGAAAAATCCAGCAATCCCACGGAAAAAAAGACGCAGGCCAGGACAATTATGTTCCCTGACGTAGTCCTGCTTTGAGAATTCCAGCCAACAGCAAATACCATCATGGAAACTACGATTGATACAGACTCTAAAAAAGTATGCAGCGGAAGATAATACGGGATGCCCTTAAATTCAGGCCATGTGGGTAACAGCCATGCCATAAGCTGAATAACTGACAGTATCAACAACACCCTCCCCATATCGAACATGGCAGTCCGATATTGAGGGTGCAGCCCAAACCGTTTCAGCTCATCGCTTTGCTTCATATGAGATTCCTGCCTGCACTTATGACCGATCTACCAAGTCTGTCCATACAACAAATTCACAAGCAGCCAGACTGGTTTTTGGAAGTACACGTCCATACTATTATAATGGTCTTTAATCTCCCAAAGGTACTCAACCAAGCAGTTTTTTTGCCGATATTGAACAAGTCAATCCGGGATTGCTCATCTCAAAATTGTATGCCTCCCAATTTGCCTATATACTTTTCCAATTGATCCAAGCCCCTATGCCTTGTTTGAGCTACTTAAGTATACCTCGTCCATCAATAAGTCTTGAGCAATGCAAATAGTTATGTTGGGCAATAATTTATGACAATTAAAGAAAACCAGCATCTCAGAATAAAAAAAACACTTGCGCAAACAAGTGAAGCGCTCCCTGAATTTCTATCAATTTTTTATCCGTCGATTTTCCGCAGGAAATTACCAAAATGATCCCCATTCCCAAGGCTCGCGAGAAAATGGCTGTGCCTAAAGGAAATTACAACGACACACTCTACCAGGCTGTGCCAGATCCTTTTACATTTACGGATCAGGCGTTTTTCAAAATGATGACCGGAGTGAATAAAATATGCTAGCCATAAATCCTCCCCCACACTTCCCCACTCTGGAGGGGATTACCCTTGAAGCTATTGTCACAAAACTACTGGAAAACATGGGCTGGGAGGCTATGGCTGCCGCTGTGCCATTGCGGTGTTTTACTCACGATCCCAGCATCAAATCCAGTTTAAAATTTTTACGCAGAACTCCTTGGGCACGGAAAAAAGTGGAGCAATTATATTTGCAATGGGCCAATGAACATTATAGGATTTAGATTCTCACATCAGGCAGGTTGAACATAACAATTGAAGTTGCGGTATGCGCACAGTCAAGACAACCAGAGAAATTTGTAATATGCGGTGTGCAATTGCCGTTTAAAAATAACAAAGGGATAAAATGTCAGTTCTTAGCGATCAGCAAGCGTACCAATACATCATCAATTTGCTCACCACGATGAGTGATGAAGGTGGTTCTGACCTGTTCATTACCAATGACTTCCCACCCAGCATGAAGTCTCACGGAGAGATGCAGCCGATAACCACTCAAAAACTGACCGGAGAGACCACCCGCCAATTAGCACATGCCTTGATGAATGAAAATCAGCGGGAAGAGTTTGCCAGAGAATGGGAATGCAACTTTGCTCTTTCCGTTCCCGGTGTTTCACGTTTCCGCGTCAATATTTTTATGCAGCAGCAAAATGTTGGCATGGTTATTCGCACCATCTCCGCAGAAATCCCCAACTTTGAAAAACTGGGCCTGCCGGAAGTTCTCAAAAACGTGATCATGAACAAGCGTGGACTGGTACTGGTCGTCGGGGGAACTGGCTCGGGCAAGTCCACCTCGCTGGCGGCACTGATTGATTACCGGAATCGCACTTCGAAAGGTCACATTATCACTATTGAAGATCCTGTCGAATATGTGCATCAGTCCAAGCTATCCATGATTACCCACCGGGAAGTAGGAGTGGATACACACAGTTGGCATCATGCTTTAAAAAATACACTGCGCCAGGCACCCGATGTCATTCTAATCGGAGAAATACGCGATGCAGAAACCATGGAACACGCCCTCGCATTCGCAGAAACCGGACACCTTTGTTTATGCACACTTCACGCCAACAATGCTAACCAGACTCTGGATCGTATAATCAACCTTTTCCCGGAAGAACGACGCAACCAATTACTGATGGATCTTTCTGCCAACCTGCGTTCAATCATTTCGCAGCGTCTGATACGCACCTCTGATGGCAAAGGACGCAAAGCAGCCATTGAGATTCTGCTTAACACACCGAGCATTGCCGACAAAATATTCAAAGGCGAATTCAATGAAATAAAAAGCGTCATGGAAAAGTCACGTGAACTCGGCATGCGCACCTTCGACTGGGCCTTATTTGATCTGTACAACGACGGTCATATCTCCTATGAAGAAGCCATACGCAATGCAGACTCGGCTAACGAACTACGCTTAAACATTAAACTCAGAAGTAAATCCGGTGAACCGGAATCGACTTCAGGTCTGGATCTTTCATTGCATGAATACATAAGCCCGGAGCAGGTGGAAGCCAACAGAAAGAAAAATTTGGAAATTCAGGAATTGAAAAAACGTCAATTCGAAGAATCACAACTTTCTAAATTGCAAAACGAAGTAAAACAGGAAACAGATCGGATGGAGGAAAAATCCCATAAAAAACCGCCACTTTCTCTGGACTGGAGAACTGCAGCTTCTGAAAATCTCAAGTAGCAATTGATCACGTCCAACGCTGGTTTTGATTTGATTAAATTATTTGTCGGCAGTTAGGCTCAATATTGTTGAACATGTGGCATTGAGACTAACGGTTCGGCTATTGGTAACGATTGGTGAAATTCAGGCGCTGCGCGTTAAAAAATATTGCTACGGCAAGCAACAAAATCACAATAAAGTTGCAGTATCTCAGCAGGTGCTTGACTGAAAAGACCTCAATTTATTGATGACTCTTTTGCCACGCCTTTGCCAAATCGACTGCATCCTCGATTTGCTTCTTGCTCATTCTAGCTTCAATCATTTTTTTATTTTCTTTGGCATTTTCATTTCCTGCCGATGCCGCAAGGAATATCCATTTGTATGCTTCAACCCAATCCTGTGAGACACCTTGGCCATTTGCGTGCATCACACCAAGGTTGTTTTGCGCCGCCGTATGACCTCGCTCCGCCGCTTCGCGGTACCATATTGCCGATTCACTTAAGTTTTGAGTGACTCCTTGCCCGCTGGCGTATTTAATGCCCAGATTATACTGGGCTCGTATGTCACCCTGACCAGCCGCTTTTAGATACCACTCTACTGCTTTATTATAATCCTGCTCTACGCCTTCACCATTAGCGTATTTGACACCCAGCATATATTGCGCCTGCATATTGTTCTGCTCTGCTGCTTTACGATACCAGTCAACTGCTTTGACATAATCTAGAGGCACTGCCCGAATATTTTTATATTCAAGAACACTCGAGTTATTGTCGTCGTACATTGCTCCCACTGTAAACTCTGCGTCGGCATCTCCTTGTTGAGCGGCTTTACTGTACCAACTCATCGCTTTTTTTAAACTCCCGGCCCCTCCCTTACCTTCACTGTACATCAGCCCCAAATTAAATTGTGCGTAGACATAACCCTGATTGGCTGCCTTCAAGTACCATCCTAGCGCCTTCTTGTTATCTTGTTCGACGCCTGAACCTTGGGCATACATGAGTCCCAGATCGAATTGTGCAATAGGATTTCCATTTTTAGCCAATGGCAGAAGATCTTTAAGTGCAGTTTTGAAGTCACCATTCTTATAGGCTATTTCGGCTTCGGAAATATCGGCCTGAGCACCTACGCTTATCGAAAGCATGAGAAGTGCAAAAATCACTCTGTACAATAAACTTGTCATAATAGTAACAAGCAAGCTCGCAAACCAATATCAGCGCTTGACTTGGTAATACTGTTGATAAAACCAAGCATAAGCCGACTCGATCTGGGCTTGAATTCGTGGTGGAATATCGTGTTTTTTGGGCTTCACAATCTGATCAGACTGTTTGTGCGTATACTTCATGTGGTAATGACTGTCACTCTCCTGAGTTCCTATGGCAAGTTTCAGGGGGTTAATCTCAAATGGGGAAACGCCCAACCAGTTATAAAGATGATACATGCACGCAACCGGCTGCTCGACCAAGTCTTCAAAACGAACAAAATATAAGTGCTCTTGAACCTTCTTCGGCAAATCGGGAACCGCATGAAGTGAGATCAAAGGTGCGCCGATAGCCTTGTCTTTGGCAAACAACATGTCGGCACGCCCGAATCGGTCAAAGTCGGCCAAATGGTCAATAAAATCCACTAAAATAGTGCGTTGGTGCTGTGCCTCGATAGACCCGTAAATTTGCCCCAATTCTCGCAGACAGACTATCAACTTGGCCTCGGGTTCAATATGCAGCAGCAACTCAATTGCGTGTAACCAGGCGCGATTTTTATCGACCACTGACTTTTTTTTACAATCCTGATTCCATCCGCGCAAAAAGCCTTTCATAGCTGAAGCCAGATGTGCATAACTGCTTTCAAACGAATTATCAAGCTGGGACAGAAAAAATTGGTCATCGCTGACCATTCGGCGAATGCCCAGCAGAGTATTGCACAATGGAGAACTGTGGCCTTCACACTGAATTTCCGGATGCTGCGCGAGCAATTGGCAAAGAAGTGTCGAGCCAGCTCTTGGGAGGCCGGTTACTCCAACAAAATTTGGTGACATCAAAATACTCCGTATTTCGAACTTATTACTGACTAAACGCCAAAAATCAGGAACGCGGTGACGCGACTAAATTGCACCTTCGTCAGTTTCGCCCGTGCGAATACGCACGACCTGCTCGACCGAGGTAACAAAAATCTTGCCATCCCCTATTTTTCCTGTATGCGCCGCCTTGACGATGGCTTCAACAGCAGTTTCTACCATGGCATCGGCAACCACCACCTCAATTTTAATTTTGGGCAGGAAATCAACCACGTATTCTGCGCCACGATACAGTTCTGTGTGTCCCTTTTGCCGTCCGAAACCTTTGACTTCAGTCACGGTCAAACCGCTTGCACCCAACTCCGACAGAGCTTCGCGAACTTCGTCAAGTTTAAATGGTTTAATGATAGCTTCGATTTTTTTCATGGTAGCTCCGTCTCAAGGTTACTTCGGAAAAGTGTGACAAGTATAGCGTATCTGATAGTTAGGCCAATAATTCAATCAAAAGTTTTCCTGATAGCGCGCGGTGATTGGATAACGCCAGTCCTTGCCGAAACTGCGATCCGTAATACGTACTCCAACCGGGGATTGTCGCCGCTTATATTCGTTGATACGAATCAGTTTAACCACGCGTTGCACATCAGCCTCGTTGTAACCCTTCGCCACAATCTCAGCGATAGGCAAATTCTTTTCCACATAGCAGGCCATAATGCCATCCAGTGCATCATACGGCGGTAAACTATCCTGATCGGTCTGATCCGGTTTTAGTTCGGCGCTAGGCGGGCGGGTAATAATGCGCTGGGGGATGACGCCCCCCAAACTATTTCGGTAGTTGGATAACCGATATACCCAAGTCTTGCTGACATCCTTGAGCACCGCAAAGCCACCAGCCATGTCTCCGTAAAGCGTGCAATAACCCACGGTCATTTCGGACTTGTTGCCGGTCGTGAGGACTAGTGAGCCTGTTTTATTGGAAATGGCCATCAGCAAATTGCCACGTATGCGCGCCTGAATATTTTCTTCGGTCGAATCCGGCGCCAATCCTTCAAACTGCTTCCCCAGTGTAGTCAGATAGGCATCGAATGCCGGTTTGATATCCAATTCGTCATAACGCACCCCAAGAATAGATGCCATTTCACGCGCATCATCCAGACTAATCTGTGCGGTATAGGGAGAGGGCATCATTACCGCTCTCACCTTGTCCGCCCCGAGTGCATCGACCGCCACGGCAAGCGTCAAGGCAGAATCAATTCCTCCCGACAAGCCCAGCAACACGCCTGGAAATCGATTTTTTCCGATGTAATCCTTCACCCCGAGGCACAGAGCACGGTAGACACTTTGTTCCTGAGTCAGGGTAGGCACGATCTCGCCCGGTATTAATTTACCGTCCTTGATTTCTATCAGCCCCAATTCCTCTTCGAATGCTGAAAACTGGTGGGTCAACTCTCCTTCTGCATCTAGGGCAAATGAAGCTCCGTCAAAGACCAGTTCATCCTGCCCTCCAACCATGTTGCAGTACACCACTGCCAGCCCGGTTTCGTTAATACGATCGCGGATCGTTTCGTAACGCGTCAACTGTTTGTCCAGATGATAGGGAGATGCATTTAGCACCAAAAGAATCTCGGCACCCGCCTTGCGCGCACGGATCGCGGCAGGTTCTTCCCATATATCGGCGCATATATTGATGGCGAATTGAATGTTGTCCATTTCGAACAGGCATGGCAATTCACCCTGTTGGAAATAGCGTTTTTCATCAAACACACTATGATTAGGCAAAGAATGTTTGAGATAAGTGGCAATTATTTTACCGTCACGCAAAATTGAGGCTGCATTGTAATAATCATCATCAATCTGGTGGGGATGTCCTACCACCACCGCGATACCATGAATCTGCGTCGCCAGATCATGCAGTGCGAGGTTGCACGCCTTGTAGAAGCCTTGACGCAATAACAGGTCTTCAGGTGGATAGCCGCACAGACATAACTCGGGGGTCAGTAACAGTTTTGCACCTTGATGCTTGGCTCGCTCGGCATTAGCAATGATTTTTGCCAGATTACCGGCAAGATCACCGACGGTACAGTTGATTTGAGCGATTGCTATTTTCATTTTCATTTGTAATAAATTTTTATCGTAACGCTCATCATACCAATATGGATGACATTCCGATAGGCAACAAAAAAAGCGAGACAGGCCCGCTTTTTTTGTTTGATCGCGTAACTTACTCTCTTACGCTAACCGGTTACTATTACTTAACAAGTTCCTTGATCGCATAGTTGATCTCAACGCGACGGTTTGCTGCACGCCCTTCTGCGGTCTTGTTGTCACCAAATTGATCGGTATCACCATGGCCCTCTGTGCTGATACGATCTGCTGCCACGCCATGCTTAACCAGATAAGCTTTAACCGAGTCGGCGCGCTTGGCAGACAGTTTTTCGTTGCTTGCTTTCTTGCCGCGATTGTCAGTATAACCCGTTACACTCAGCTTGATGTCGGGGTTCTTCTTGGCTGTGTCCACCACTTCATCCAGCTTGGCATCTGCCGTTTTAGACAGTTTGGCTGAAGCATTGGCAAAGTTTGCACCTTCAAGTGAAATTGTCTTGGTCACCAATTTTGGAGCTTTCACTACAGGAGCAGGCGGTGGTGCTACAGGTGCAGGTGCCGGCACAACTACAGGAGCAGGAGCTGGTGCAGGAACTGGTACAGGTGCAGGTGCAGGTGCAGCTACTTTTTTCGGAGCCTCTTTCTTGGCAACAAATCCATCACAACCCGGAACTACTGCATTAGCAACCGTCCAACTACTGGTGCGCACACAATTTCCACTGCTATCCCGTACGATTTGACCTGAATTATCTGACACATAACCCAGCGGATCCGCATTGACTTGCGTACTCACGGCTGCCGACAAAATTGCCGCCAAAATATAACTTGTTCTTTGTTTCATGACTGTCCTTTCTGACTGTATATTATGAAAATTTTATTGCTCTGATCAATCCCGCACCCTCACATGCCATTTTCATGCAGAACTTTGAAAAGGGGCCGCCTGCCAATACCTTAATAACTGACTCTATATATATTAAGCAGCTATATATAAGCCATTCCGTCTATTCTGGACGAATTGTAAAACCGGGCGAGCTGGAAAGCTTGCATTATTATAGTCTAAACAATTCTGGCAAAATTGGTTTGTTGTATAAAAACAACATTACTGGGATATTTCATTTACTGTGAAACTCCCGAAGAGAGCCCTTGTTCCCCTCCACCGCTTGCGGGGAAGCGATGAGATAGGGGAAACGGGTACAGCTAGTTCATTATTCAGGGCGGCACCTTTGACATGCCCGTTAAAGCCAATGGCTGGTTTAATTCCACACGCTCAATTTTGGCAAACTGCTCGGTAATTTTACGGCTGCTTATTTGAACTTCATCGACATCTTTATTGGCTTGGCGTATGTGTTCCGCGAGCTTTTTCATGCGCTCGTCGAAGCGTCCAAAATCCTTGCCCAGCTTGCCCAACTCGTCCTGAATGATATGTACCTGCTTGCGAGTTTCCACATCTTTCATCACCGCACGGGCAGTATTCAGTACCGCCATCAGCGTGGTCGGCGAGACGACCCACACACGCCTTTGCATGGCATAGTCGATCAGGTCGGGATGATGCGCGTGAATTTCCGAGAATACTGCTTCGGCAGGAACAAACATCACCGCACCATCGGAAGTGACGCCCGGAATAATATATTTTCCGCCAATGTCATCCACATGTTTTTTGATGTCCGCCTTAAACTGACGCTGTGCCAGAGCCTGCTCAGATGCGGCCAGCGTTGCATCAAACATGCGGTGATAGTTTTCCAGCGGAAACTTCGCATCGACCGCCACCATGCCGGTCGGTTCCGGCAACATCAGAACGCAATCGGCGCGCGTGCTATTGGGCAAAGTGTATTGCATGGCATAAGATTGTGGCGGCATGATGTTGCGTACCAAGCCTTCAAGTTGAACTTCGCCAAAGGCTCCGCGCGAGCGCTTGTCCCCCAGCAGTTCTTGCAGACTCACTACATTGGTGGTCAGGCCGTCGATCTTTTTCTGCGCCTCGTCGATGGTGGCGAGCCGCGCCATGACGCTGACAAAAGTTTCGTTGGTTTTCTTAAATCCCTCATCCAGTCGTTCGCTGACTCTGCCGCTAATTTGTTCCAGCCGTCCGTCCATGGTTTTCGCCAGAGCTTCCACGCTACCCGATAAATGCTGCGTGGCATTACGAAAAGAAGTTTGAATGAGCTCCTGATCCGCGCGTGCTTGCTCGGACAATTTCGCCAAAGTTTGGGTCAGTATCTCGCTACGCAAGGAATCCTGCTTGGCTTGCAGTGCAGCAATCGCATCACGGGTAAGACGCAATTCTTCCGACACTGCAGTACGCAAACGTTCTGCCTGTTCGGTCTGGCTGGCAATCAGCCTGTCCCCCTGCTTGTTTAGTCCATCATGCAAATCTGACAGCATCGCTCGATGCTGGTGTTCCAGCATTTTTGCTGAACGGGCGGGAAGCTTGTGCTGCATCGCCAGCAACAGGACAACCAATGCCAGCAGGCAACTAATTAACGATATTTCAAGCATGAACTATCAGTATGCACAGTAAAATCATCAAATCACGGTTGGATTGAGCCACCGGGAAGTGAACGCGTTTAACCGTAAAGCCTGCGCCCACGAATACGTGCACGGTGATTACTCCTCAGCTCGCTTTCAGTCAGCGGACGTGTCTTGCCCTCGAAAGGATTTTTTCCCGCCTTGAACTCAATCCTGAGCGGTGTACCTTGCAACTTGAAGGCTTCGCAAAAAGATCGCTCCAGATAGCGGCGATAACTATCCGGTATTTTATCCAGTGCGCTACCATGAATCACAATCAATGGCGGATTACTACCGCCCTGATGCGCGTATCGCATTTTGGGACGGAATGTGCCACGAGGAGGTTGCTGTTTCTCAACTGCGGCAATCAGCACGCGGGTAAGCTGTGGCGTAGGCATTTTAGCCATCGCGGCAGCATAAGCTTCATCCACCGATTTCAATACCCCGGGGATACCATTGCCATGCAGGGCGGAAATGTAATGTAGTTTTGCGAAACTCAAAAAATGCAGTTTACGCTCAATGTCACGCTTGACGGTTGAACGCTGATAGTCATCCAAACCATCCCACTTGTTGACCGCCAAGACCAATGCCCGACCGGCCTCAAGCACAAAGTCGGCGATGTGCGCATCCTGCTCGGTAATTTGATCGCGCCCATCCACCACCAAAACAACCACATTGGCATCTTCCACTGCTTGCAACGTTTTGATCACGGAAAACTTTTCAATGGCTTCATCAACCTTACCCCGGCGGCGAACCCCGGCAGTATCAATGATGGTATATTGCTTGCCGCCTCGTTCAAAATCAATATAGATGCTGTCGCGCGTGGTGCCAGGTTGATCGAAGGCAATCACACGCTCCTCACCCAAAATAGCATTCACCAGAGTCGACTTACCCACATTGGGTCGTCCCACGATGGCCAGCTTGGGGTGATCCTTTTTTTCTTCCTGAACTTCCTCTTGCGGGGGCAGTTCCTCCAGCGCAAGCTCAACCACTTCTGTTACATTATCGCCATGCGCCGAAGAAATCGGTAGCGGCTCGCCAATGCCAAGTTCAAAAAATTCATTGGTGGCAGAAACCCGCTGCATCCCCTCGGCCTTGTTAACCAGTAGCAGCACGGGGCGTCCAGTCTTGCGTAATTGTTCGGCGATAATTTTGTCTTGCGGGGTACAACCCTGGCGGCCGTCTACCAAAAAAAGCACGACGTCGGCCTCGTCAACCGCCTGTCGTGTCTGTTTGGCCATTTCGAACAAAATACCGTCTTTGGCGACCGGTTCCAAACCACCCGTATCAACTACCAGAAAGGGCCGCTCGCCAATGCGCCCTCGCCCGTAGTGACGGTCGCGCGTCAGCCCGGGCTGGTCGGCAACCAGTGCATCGCGGCTACGCGTGAGGCGATTGAATAAGGTTGATTTGCCAACATTGGGCCGACCAACCAGAACGAGCGTAGGTAACATATTAGTGAACCGTCACCGAGTACAAACCGCCTTTACTGGTTTGCACCAGCATCCCATCACCAAGAGCGATCAGCGCAGCCACGATACTGCTGCCATCCGTCCTGAAACGTGCCACAAAACCACCGTCATCGCGATTTAACAGGTGGACATAGCCCTCAAAATCGCCCACTGCAACAGTGTTACCCAGCACAAAGGGTTTTGAAGCCTGGCGAAAACTTAATTTATCATTTTTCCACAATGAACTCCCACTGGTTTTGTCCAATGCGGAGATCACGCCATCCGCATCCGTTATATAGAGATATTTACGGGATAGCACGACGCCTTTATCACTGGACACTTCGCGGCTCCATAAAGAATTGCCCTGGGCAATGTCAAAACACGCTACGCTTCCCTGAAACGCCACCGCACAAACCTGTTCTTCGTCTGCCACTGGGGCACTGGTAATGTCACTGATACGCTCTAACTCGGTATTTCCTCGAGGCTGTGAGACCGTTGCTTCCCACATTACAATGCCCGTTGACAGATTGATTAACGCCAATTTACCCCCGGCAAAACCGGCAAATACAATACCATGCTCAATGCTCACGCCGGCATGACTACGCACGATCAGCGCAGGCGTGGCGCGTTCATACAACCATAGTCGTGCTCCGTCTTTTACATTCAGTCCAACAATGCGTCCATCCCCTGTGCGCACAACTACAATTCCGTTCGACACCTGTGGCGCACTCAAAACTTCACTCGATACTTTGATCTTCCAGAGTAACTTGCCCTCCGGATCAAAAGCGGCGACATCGCCCTTGTTGCCACCCACCAGTACCAAACCTTCGCCCGCCCCCACACCGCCGGAAATGCTGAAACCGCTCTTGATCCGCCACCGTTGTCTGCCTGTCGCACTATCCAGTCGATAAAGCTCTCCGCTGGCATTGGCAGCATACACCGCATCGCCCGCCACTGCCGGCTGCAGGACATTCCCATCTGAATCCCCCACGTCCTCATGCCAGCGAATTTGCGGGGTGACACTTGCTTTATATTCCTGCAGTTTGCTTGGCTCTCTTGCTTTTCCGGCTGAGCTTCCAAACAAACTTGAGCATCCCGCAAGCCAAACGAGCGACAGTAGCACTGCCCCTTTTGCGGCCACTGACAACAACGCTCTGTAGCGAACTAAATTCATTTAGCGCCACCCAGCGCATCCAATTTCATCTGAATCAATCCGTGGTAAGGACTTTTTGCATCTATCTTTATAACTGCCTGCTGGTAAGCCGCTCGAGCTTCATCGGTTTTGCCTTGTGCGTTCAGCACATCACCCTTGAGGTCGGCATACAATCCGGCCAAGGCATCAGAATGAGCCGCATTGAGCAATGCCAATGCATCAGCATAGTTTTTTTCATCCAGCAGCAAGCTGGCCAGTTTGAGACGTGCCACATCCTTCAACCCGGCTTCGCTTGCATGATCAATTACCCATTGCAATTGGGTCTTCGCATGCACAGCGTCTTTAACCTGAATATTGCTCTGGGCTGCCAGCATCGCGGCTCTGGGGGCGTATGCACTCGAAGCATATTTATCCATCACTGCAGCCGCCGCATCATTGATGCGCTTGGGATCGTTACTTAAAATTTGCTTATTCAGTTCTGCAAAAAGCGTCGATGCTTCGTTCGCTTGCTTCTCTTTATAGTATTGCCACCCCTTTGAAACAGCGAAAACGGTCAACGCCGCGACCAGTATCAATACCACGCTAGTGCCGTTATCTTTCCACCAGTGTTTAAAAGCATCTACCTGTTCCTGTTCTTGCAAATCCAGTGTCGCCATTTCCTGTCCTTAAAAATTTATCGCCCGTAAAAACTTACTATAATCTACTTCGTCCACTCGGCTATCTTACCAGCCAAATCTCCCGGAGCCACTTTCACCTGTTCACCACCACGAAGCGGTTTGAGCGTCACCACGTCGGCACGCGCCTCATCATCCCCAATAATGATCGCACAAACAGCGCTGCTGCCGTCCGCTTTCTTCATTTGAGATTTGAAGCTCCCCCCGCCGCAATGCAGCAGCACACGCAGTCCCGCATCCCTTAATTGCTCGGCGACTTCAGAGGCCATGCCGCCAGCCAGTTCGCCCTGATGCACCACATAGACATCCAGAGGGGTAGCAGGATTTTTCATACCGTCTTCCTGCAGCAAAGCCAGCAAGCGTTCTACACCCATGGCAAAACCGCAGGCGGGCTGTGGCTTGCCGCCGATTTGCTCGATCAAGCCGTCAAAACGCCCCCCGGCACAAATCGTACCCTGCGCACCCAGTCGCGTGGTGACCCATTCGAATACCGTACGGTTGTAGTAATCCAGTCCGCGCACCAAGCGGGTATTGATCTCGAACGCAACATGATGCCGCCGCAAGATTACCTGCACAGCAGCAAAATGTTGAAGGGCCTCTTCATCAAGTTCATCCATCAGCTTGGGGGCACTTGCTATCAACTTTTGCATGGCGGGATTTTTGCTGTCCAGGATGCGCAAAGGATTGCTATGCAAACGTCGGCTGGCATCCGCATCCAATTCGCTTCCATGCTGCTCGAAATACACAATCAATTTTTCGCGGTGCCGCTGACGCGCTGCCGTATCGCCGAGGGTGTTAATCTGCAAGGTCACGTCCCGAATCCCCAGCTTGCGCCATAAGCGTGCGCACATCAGGATCATTTCTGCATCAATGTCAGGCCCGGCAAAACCCATCGCTTCCACACCGACTTGATGAAACTGGCGGTAACGTCCTTTCTGCGGCCGTTCGTGCCGAAACATCGCACCACTGTAGTACAGGCGCTGCGGCGCATTGTACAGCAGGTTATGCTGCAACACGGCACGCACGCACGAGGCCGTCCCTTCGGGGCGCAAGGTTAACTGATCGCCATTCAGATTATCCTCAAAACTGTACATTTCCTTCTCAACGATATCGGTCACTTCACCGATAGCGCGCTTGAACAGCGCCGTGGGTTCCAGCAGCGGCATGCGTATATTGCGATAGCCATATGATTCCAGCCATTCGCGCACCACGTCCTCAAACCATAACCACAGCCCGGCTTCATCCGGCAGAATATCATTCATGCCGCGCACGGCTTGTAAAGTTTCACTCATAAATTGCAACTCAAATAGGATGGATCGGGATGTGACTCTTGGGTTTGTGTCCCTCTTCACGCTGTGAATAATTACGTTTCACATAGTCATCCACAATCTGTTTAAACTCGCCGACAATGTTCTCGCCGCGCAAAGTGGTCGCTTTCTCACCATCGATATAAACGGGCGCAGCGGGATTCTCCCCATTACCGGGCAGGCTGATTCCAATGTTGGCCAATTTACTTTCACCCGGGCCATTGACGATACACCCCATCACGGCCACTTTCATTTCTTCAACACCGCTGTATTGTGATCGCCACACCGGCATCTGCGTGCGCAAATAGAGCTGAATATTCTGGGCTAACTCCTGAAACACAGTACTGGTCGTGCGTCCGCACCCGGGGCAGGCAGTAACCATGGGAGCAAAAGAACGCAACCCCATGGTCTGTAGAATTTCCTGCGCCACAACCACTTCCTGGCTCCGGTCGCCGCCGGGTTCAGGTGTTAAAGAAACTCTAATCGTGTCGCCTATGCCTTCTTGCAGCAATACCGAAAGTGCCGCAGTCGAGGCGACAATGCCCTTGGAACCCATGCCCGCTTCGGTCAACCCCAGATGCAACGGATACTCGCAGCGCCTGGCCAGTTCGCGATAGACCGCGATCAAATCCTGAACATCGCTGACCTTGCACGAGAGCACAATACGATCATGCGGCAAACCCAGTTCCTCGGCACGATTGGCACTCTCCAAAGCGGAGACAATCAATGCCTCGCGTGTCACTTCACCAACTTCTCTGGGTTGAGGCAAGCGGGCATTTTCATCCATCATGCGCACTACCAGATCCTGATCGAGGCTCCCCCAGTTCACTCCAATTCGTACAGGTTTGCCGTATTTTTTCGCCACGGCAATCATGATCGCAAATTGATCTTCCCCTTTACGATTCTTGCCCACATTGCCAGGATTGATACGGTACTTCGCCAATGCCTTTGCGCATTCCGGAAAATCAGTCAGCAGACGGTGTCCGTTGTAATGAAAGTCGCCAATCAAGGGAACATGACACCCCATTCCATCCAGAATTTCACGAATTCGCGGAACTTGCGCTGCAGCTTGCTCGGTATTCACGGTGATTCGCACCAGTTCAGATCCTGCCCGCGAAAGCTCGTAAATCTGCTGTGCTGTTAACTGTGCATTGACGGTGTCGGTGTTGGTCATTGACTGCACCACGATGGGTAACCCACCACCGATAGCGATGTTTTCAACCATGACTCGCTGCGTCGGGCGATGTTGAATACGATAGGCTCTCATGCAGTTATTCCAGTGTCAATCGAGCAACGGTAACTTTTGTATGTTGCGCCAAATCAACGGTCTCACCTTTGTAGTAAAGATGCACTGCATTGGAATTGCCTATGACCAGAGTAAATGGCGGATCTCCATTTACAATTAACTCCGAACCGGCGCGATTGACTTGAGATAGCAGGCGCTTTCCATTTTGTCCTGTCACCTCGACCCATGAATCCTCATCAAACGTCATACGAAGCGAACTCTTCCCTTGAACGATATTCGCGGCGGGAGGGTTCACAACAGGATTGGCGGCCTGCACACCGGCAGGATGGGCCGGTGGAACCACCACTGACGGCAAATTCTTGAGCTCGGCAGCTTTTTTTGTCTCTGCATCAAGCCGCTCTGCCAGGAGCTTGCTCGCAGCGGGTATTCCACTTGCCGGTTCAATTCCGCGAACTTCTGAAACAGGTGCCACTTGAGGTACTTCGGAAACTGCAACGGGATTGGGTAACACCAATGACTCGGTCACCGGTTTTTGAATATCCGACACGGCGTCTTTCTGAATATTCTGTTCTTTTTGGCTATCGCCCAAAAACCAGGCCACTATGGCCAAAGCAATCGCAATCACCAATGCTGCCGCGAGCCAAATAATATTCTGTTTGCGTTCTGTAATAATATTCGGGTAAGGAGCCTCAGTCTGCACTTTCTCTTCTTGCGACACAAATTGTTGCGGCGGACGCGGTAAGGCAGCCAACAACGGGGCAGAATCCAGTTGCAAAAGACGCGCATAACTCCGAACAAATCCCCGAAGAAATGCGGTCTCGGGTAAATGATCAAAATCATCCGCTTCCAACGCTTCAATTTGACGCGGCGCAAACTTGACGTGATGAGACACCTCCGCCACACTCAGGCCGAGACGAGTCCGCGCGTCACGCAGTGCCGTGCCAACACTAAACGGAATCTTTCCCTGGTTGCCCGACTCATCATTCGGGACAGCGTTGCCATGTTGGTTATCTGTCATTGTTCATTCAGCATCAGTTGATATTCACGTGAGTCGGGAAAACGATTATGTAGTTGCACCGCATAGCTTTCTTGGGCATTTCTGTCTCCCAGCTTGCGCTCAATACGTAGCCCAAGCCACAAATTCCCTGCTGTAACATTATCACCTGCAGCATGAAGAAAACTTATAAAATTCGATTTTGCAACTGCATAGTCACCTTTGGCGAAATACAGTTCGGCCAATTCCGAAAGTGCTTCCGGCATCTCGGGATGAACAAGCAAAGCCTTTTGCAGGAACTCTTCCGCATCTTTAACCTCACCCGCTTTTCTGGAACACACCCCGGCATTTAGAAAAGCTTTTTCCGGAGTCGTATACAACGGATTTTTTAAGGCCGCCAAAAACTGCTTGACCGAATCTCGCTCTCGCCCGCGTTGACACAAAAACCAACCATAGTTATTGTGGGTTTCAGAACTCATATTATCCAAACGCAAGCTGGTCGTAAAATCCTCCTCGGCCTCCTTGTCCTCGCGCAAAGCCATATGCACCAAGGCGCGGACATCATAAGCTGGCGCATAACTGGCATCGGCAAGCAAAGCCTTGCGCAATTCGTCAAGAGCCACGCCAAACTGGGCTCTGGCATAATATTCTGCAGCCAATTCGGTACGCAATCGCGCACTCGTCTGACCATGCGTGGGTTCGCCTATGGGTTGAGTAGTGCATCCAGCCACCGCAAGCACACCCAGAAATACTAACAACAGCCTCATCCACGAATCTCCGCCAAGCGATGCACTCGCCTGGTTTTATCCTGCACTTGACCGGCCAATTGCCCGCAGGCTGCAGCAATATCATCGCCCCGAACTTTACGCGTAGTTGTTACAATATCAGCCTGCATCAGCACATCCCGAAAACGCCGCACCGCATCCGCCCCGGAGCGTTTGTAAGGTGCCTGGGGAAACGGGTTAAACGGAATCAGATTAAATTTACACGGCACATCACGCACCAGTCCGATCAACTCACGCGCATCACGCTCGCTGTCATTCACACCTTCCAGCATCACATATTCAAAGGTGACAAAATCACGCGGAGCCTTTTCCAAATAACGCTGGCAGGCAGCCATTAACTCCTGTAACGGATATTTCTGATTGACCGGCACCAGTACATTACGCAAAGCATCATTAGGTGCATGTAGAGATACGGCCAACGCCACAGGACATTCATCGCGCAAACGATCCATCGCGGGAACAATGCCGGAAGTGGAAACCGTGACGCGGCGGCGCGACAAACCATAGGCGTTGTCATCCAGCATCAGTCGCAGTGCACTTACGGTGTTGTCAAAATTCAGCAACGGCTCGCCCATACCCATCATCACCACATTGGTGATCGGCCAGTTGCCGTTTGCATTTTTCCCCACTTCGCGGTTCGACCACCACAATTGCCCGATGATTTCTGCCGTGGATAAATTACGATTAAATCCCTGCTTACCAGTCGAGCAAAACGCACAATCCAGCGCACACCCCGCCTGCGTCGAAACGCAGAGCGTACCGCGATCGGCTTCAGGTATAAAAACGGTTTCAACCGCATTGCCCGTACCCACGTCCAATAACCACTTGCGTGTGCCATCCGCAGACAGCTCTTCGCGCATCACTTTGGGGACTTGCACACAGGCTTGCAACTTAAGCTTTCCGCGCAGCGACAGCGCCAGATCGCTCATTGCATCAAAATCGGCCTCCCCCGATTGATGCACCCATCTAAGCACCTGCCGCGCGCGGAACGGCTTTTCGCCCATATCCGCGAACCACTCGGTCAGTTGCTTTGCATCAAAATTGAGGAGGTTTTCTGCCATTAAAGTTTCTCTGCTATTAACGCGAGTAAACGTTCAGACTGGGGAAAAAATAAGCAATTTCAACCGCAGCATTTTCCGCAGAATCCGAACCATGCACCGCGTTGGCATCGATGCTGTCGGCGAAGTCGGCGCGAATCGTGCCTTTGTCTGCTTTCTTGGGATCGGTTGCGCCCATCAAGTCACGGTTTTTCAAAATTGCGCCTTCGCCTTCGAGAGCCTGAACCATTACCGGACCGGAGATCATAAAATCGACAAGATCCTTAAAGAAGGGACGTGCGCGGTGAACCGCATAAAAACCCTCGGCTTCATTGCGTGACAAATGCACCATACGTGCAGCAACGATCTTCAGTCCGGCATCCTCGAAGCGGGTATAAATTTTACCGATGACATTTTTGCCAACTGCATCGGGTTTGATAATCGACAGAGTACGTTCAACGGTCATGCTACTTTCTCCAAACATAAAAAGTTAATCAAAGAATCAGCCCATTATTTTAACAGTCTTTGCACCGAATGTCGCTTTTCAGTTGCATCATCGTGAAATAGGCCGCATCGGAAGATGCTCAATTACGTAACTATTAAGCTTTGCAAAATACATGACACTGCTAACAGAAACCCCCTCCCTGCCCTCCCCCGATGGGAGAGGACAGGGAGGGGGTAAAGCTGTGGCCTATTATGGAAACATCAATAAGAAATTGAACAACATTAAGCACCGGCTTGATCAAGCGCCGCGTTTCGCAAAATCCCTTAACCGAAAACCGAGTGCCGCCAGCACTGCAAAATACACTGCCACTCCCACCATCACCAACCAAGCCAAGTGCACAATGCGTGCCCAGCCATGAGTGTTCAGCCATTGCTGTTCATCGCCCATACCAAACCATAAAGCCAACCCCAAAGCCGCCAGCGCCACTCCCAGCTTGGCAAGGAATTTACCCCAACCGGGTTCTGGTTGGTATATCTCTCGTTTGCGCAGCAAGTAGAACAGAATCGCAGAGTTAAAACAGGAACCGATCCCTATTGAAAGTGCCAGACCGGCATGATTCAGTTGCAAACCAAATACAAACAGCAGATTCATTACTTGTGTGGCGAGCAAAGTAGCAATACCGATTTTGACCGGCGTCCGAATATCTTGTCGCGCATAAAAGCCGGGGGCCAACACCTTAACCGCGATCAGACCTATCAGTCCCACGCTATAGCCGACCAGGGCGTTACGCGTCATCAGCACGTCATGGGCGGAAAATGCGCCATGCTGAAAAAAGGTTGCCAGTAGCGGAACAGCAAGCATCCCCAGCGCAAGTGCTGCAGGCAGGGTGAGCATAAAGACCAGGCGCAATCCCCAATCCAGCAATTTCGAATATTCATGCGTGCTATTGTTCGCATGATGCTTGGAAAGTGAAGGTAGCAATATCGTGCCGAGTGCTGCTCCCAACAGACCGGAAGGAAATTCCATCAGTCGATCAGCAAAATACAGCCAGGAAACACTTCCCGCGACCAGCATGGAAGCCAAAATGGTATTGATAATGAGACTGATCTGACTAATGGAAACCCCAAATACCGCAGGCCCCATCTGCTTGATAATGCGCCACACGCCTGCATCCTGCAAATTCAGCCGCCAGGTTGGCAACATGCCAATTTTTTTCAGGAACGGAATCTGGAATGCCAGTTGAACGAAACCGGCCAGAAAGACCGCCCAACCCAGCGCCATGATGGGCGGATTACAATATGGGGCCAGCCACAGCGCACCCCCTATAAAACACAGATTAAGCAAAATGGGCGCGAACGCGGGCACCCAAAATTTGTTGTAGGTATTGAGAATACCCGCTGCCACTGCCACCAGCGAGATAAAGAAAATATAAGGGGAGGTCACCCGCAACAATTGCACCGTGAGCGCAAATTTATCGGCGTCTTTCACAAAGCCGGGCGCGGTCAGATAAACCAGAACCGGCGCTGCAATAATGCCGACCAGTGTTACCACAAACAGGATAACCGCCAGCAATGTAACCACATGATCGACCAGTAATTTGGTTTCGTCATGCCCCTTGCGGTTTTTGTATTCTCCAAAAATCGGCACAAAAGCTTGCGAAAATGCCCCTTCCGCAAACAGACGGCGCAATAAATTGGGCAACCTGAACGCCACAAAAAATGCATCGGTCGCCATTCCTGCACCAAAAATCCGAGCAATCAGCACATCGCGAATAAAAGCGAGGATACGCGAAACAAGCGTCAAACTACTGATGGTGGCGAGTGCTTTAAGTAAATTCATCTTGGAGAATGCGGCCAGCCATTGACTATAACAATGCACCTGCCTGCTATTTGAATGAGCGGTATCATACCATTACCATTTCATACGGCGGGGAAGACACCATTGTCGCCCTACCGGATCGCCCGTATAAAATAATCATTTGCCAAACTAGTTAAGCATCCCTATAATGCGCGCCTTTCGTCACAAGAAATTCTCAAGGAGTCACCATGGCAAACAGCGCACAAGCAAGAAAGCGCGCAAGACAAGCGGACAAGCAGCGTGACCATAACGCAAGCCTGCGCTCTGAACTGCGCACGGCAATCAAGAAGGTAACCAAGGCAATCGAGGCCGGTGACAAAGCCGCCGCGAAGGCCGTATTCAGCGAATCAACCAGTATCGTCGATACTATCGCTGACAAGAAGATTATTCACAAAAATAAAGCATCGCGTCATAAAAGCCGCCTTTCCGCAGCCATCAAGGCAATGGCGTAAGCCTCGCGCGGCACTTTTGTGTATACTTAAAGGCCGACCGCGCGTCGGCCTTTTTCGTTTTGAAGTTGTGCTGTAAATGAATTTTGGGAGCCTCTATTAATTCAAATTTCTAAGTCAGGCAAGGCGCGATTAAAAAATAGCGACGACGCATATGTTTGATATGTTAGGAGTAATTTTTATGAGCAACGCAGTATGGCAACGAAGTGGGGTAAGCAGGCAAGCTGCGAAGCGTATGCTCGCAAATTTTAATTAATAGAGGTTCCCTTTTAAATAGCTTCTGGTTCTGGCAAGTTACGGGAGTTTTATGTCACACCTGATGAATACGTATGCCCGTCTACCTATCACCTTCACCCATGGCGAAGGTGCATGGTTGTGGGACAGCAATGGCAAGCGCTATCTGGATGCGCTCGCCGGTATCGCCGTCAATACGCTGGGACATGCCCATCCAAAACTCACTGCTGCACTGAGTACTCAAATCAACAAACTGATTCACGTTTCTAATGTTTATCAGGTACGCGAGCAGGAACATCTTGCAGACAAGTTGTGCGCACTCTCCAACATGCAGGAAGTGTTTCTGTGTAACTCCGGCTGCGAAGCGAATGAAGCCGCGATCAAGCTGGCGCGCATGTTCGGCCACAACAAGGGCATTGAAACACCGAACATCATTGTGATGGACAAGTCCTTTCATGGCCGCACACTTGCCACCCTCTCGGCAACAGGCAATCGCAAAGTACAGGCCGGATTCGAACCTTTGGTAAAAGGCTTTGTACGCCTACCCTTCAATGATCTTGATGCCATCAGGCAAGTTGCGGAACACAACAACGATGTCGTGGCGGTGCTGGTTGAACCGATTCAAGGCGAAGGCGGCATACGCACGCTTGATATAAACTATCTTGAACAACTCCGGCAAATTTGCGATCAGCATGACTGGTTGTTGATGCTGGATGAAGTTCAATGCGGCATAGGACGAACCGGAAAATGGTTCGCCCATCAACACACCGGAATCTTGCCGGATGTCATGACACTGGCCAAAGGTTTGGGTTCAGGAGTGCCGGTCGGCGCCTGTCTCGCCGCAGGCAAAGCTGCAGGCACGTTCAAACCCGGTAATCATGGTTCGACTTTCGGCGGCAATCCGCTGGCCAGCACCGCCGCAATCACCACACTGGAAATTATGGAGCAGGACAAGCTGCTCGCCCATGCCGAAACCATAGGCAATCTTCTGATGAATGGATTCCGTGAACGTCTCGGCCAGGTTGACGGAGTCATTTCCATACGTGGGCAAGGTCTCATGATAGGCATTGAGCTGAATAAACCCTGCGCAGAATTGGTAAAACGTGCATTGGCACATGGACTACTGATCAACGTCACCGCAGATACCGTGATTCGAATGTTACCACCCCTGGTATTCAGCCAAGCTGAAGCTCAACAATTATTGGATAGTCTGTGCCCTCTGGTGACTGACTTTCTGTCGCAAAATGATTAGGTCACGATACCGCCGGAATAACTTGCATGGACATCAAACATTTTTTACAGCTGAATGATCTGACCCGCGACGAGTTCGAGCATATATTCGAACGCACCCGCATCATCAAACAGCGTTTCAAGACTTACCAGCCTTATCATCCCTTGTCTGATCGCACGCTGGTGATGATCTTCGAGAAGAGTTCCACCCGCACCCGTCTGTCTTTTGAAGCCGGCATGCAACAACTGGGCGGTAACGCTATCTACCTGAACACTCGCGATTCGCAACTCGGTCGGGGCGAACCGGTGGAAGATGCGGCACAAGTGATTTCGCGGATGAGCGACATTGTGATGATCCGAACTTTTGAACAAAGCATCATCGAACGCTTTGCCGCCAATTCACGTGTCCCGGTGATCAACGGGTTGACCAACGAATACCACCCCTGCCAGATCCTTGCCGACATCTACACCTTTATTGAAAAACAGGGAAGCATTCAGGGCAAGACGGTGGCATGGATCGGCGATTCCAACAACGTGTGCAACACCTGGTTGCAGGCAGCTGAAGTGTTCGATTTCAATGTTCATGTTTCGACGCCGCCCGGCTATGAAGTTGAACCTGAACGAGCAGGCCTGTTCGGGGAAGACAATTACGAAGAGTTTGCCGACCCGATGGATGCCGTGCGTGGTGCCAATCTGGTAACCACCGATGTATGGACCAGCATGGGCTTTGAAGCCGAAAACGAAGAGCGCATGAAAGACTTTGCTGACTGGCAAGTCGATAGCGACATGATGCGAGTCGCCGCCAATGACGCTTTGTTCATGCACTGCCTGCCCGCGCATCGCGGTGAAGAAGTTGAAGCCGCAGTCATCGACGGCCCTCAAAGTGTCGTTTGGCAAGAGGCCGAAAACAGATTGCATGTGCAAAAAGCGTTGATGGAGTATTTGCTGCTGGGCCGGATAAGCAATTAAAAGTGTAGGGTGGGTTAGGCCGCGGGCCGTAACACCCCTCAAAAACCGGTGGGTTACACTAAGCTGACCCACCCTACTATGGAGAAGCATCAAAGCATGAGCGAAATTAAAAAAGCGGTTCTCGCCTATTCTGGCGGATTAGACACCTCGGTCATCTTGAAATGGCTGCAGGATACCTACCAATGTGAGGTTGTCACCTTCACCGCCGACATTGGCCAAGGCGAAGAACTGGAACCGGCACGTGCCAAAGCGCTGAAAATGGGCATCAAGCCTGAAAATATTTTCATTGATGATTTGCGCGAAGAATTCGTGCACGATTTCGTGTTCCCGATGTTCCGCGCGAATGCAATTTATGAGGGGGAATATCTGCTTGGCACCTCAATCGCGCGTCCTTTGATTTCCAAACGCCAGATTGAAATTGCACGGCAAGTGGGTGCAGAGGCCGTATCGCATGGCGCAACCGGCAAAGGTAACGACCAGGTTCGTTTCGAGTTGGGCTACTATGCCCTGAACCCCAACATTAAGGTCATCGCACCTTGGCGTGAGTGGGATTTGCTGTCCCGTGAAAAGCTGATGGATTACGCGGAGAAAGCGGGCATCCCGATCGACATGAAACATAAGCAAGGGGGCTCGCCCTATTCGATGGACGCGAACCTGCTGCATATCAGCTTTGAAGGTCGCCATCTGGAAGACCCGGCCGCTGAAGCTGAAGAAAGCATGTGGCGTTGGACCGTGTCACCGGAAGCCGCGCCCGATGTAGCCGAATATGTCGATATCGAGTACGAACACGGCGATATTGTTGCACTCAATGGAGTTCGCCTCAGTCCCGCAATGGTGCTGACCAAATTGAACGAACTCGCTGGCAAAAACGGCATCGGTCGCCTTGATCTGGTAGAAAATCGCTATGTGGGAATGAAATCGCGCGGATGCTACGAAACCCCCGGCGGCACCATCATGCTCAAGGCACACCGCGCCAT